>CAADHY010000017.1_pt1 | contig 2997 bp, 2 predicted proteins | sample 2381271 | NCBI WGS metagenome assembly CAADHY01 (sample SAMEA5147513, study PRJEB30075) | plant metagenome | biome: Evergreen rainforest; feature: Forest; material: Leaf | place: Madagascar | collected 2016-11 | reverse complement strand
CGCTGTCAGCCAGCGGCAACGCCAGTTCGACCACGCGCAGCGGCATCAGCGAAGGCGTGATCGAGATCCGCGACGAAGCTGCCCAGCAAGCGCTGACGGGTAAGAGTGCGGCCGAGACGATCGCGTCCTTGAACCGGGACACGACGGATACCCTGGGGGCGCTGAAGCCGATCTTTGACAAGGAGAAGATCGAGGCCGGCTTCGAGATCGGGACGGCGTTTGCGGGGGAGATGGGTCAGTTCCTGACGAATCGGGCGAGGGAGGTGGATGCGCTTGAGAAGCGTGCTGGCGATATGTCGCTGACAGAGGCTGAGCGAGATCAGGCCAAAGCCGATGCGATCTTGTTGGATAGGCAGTGGGGCGCTAGCGGTTCCTATCGGCGGATTCTGAGCGCCGTCGCCGCAGGAGCGGGCGGTAACGTCACGGGCGGAGCAGGCCAGTTCGTCCAATCGGCTGCGGTGAACTATCTGCAAGGGCTCGCTGCGAGCGAGGTTAAATCTATCGCTGACGCCCTGGGCACAGGGTCAGAAGCAGAGGCGGCTCGTGCGGCGCTTCACGCAGTAGTGGGATGTGTGGGAGCAGCGGCAAGTGCCGGTGCTTGCGGCGCAGGCGCGCTTGGCGCAAGCGCCAGCTCCGTGCTGGGCGCGCTGCTAGGCAGCAGCGCGACGGCAGGCTCGGAAGAGAAGGAGTCTCGCGTTAACCTGATTTCCAGCATCGTTGCTGCAATCAGCCTGGGGACGGGGGTTGAAGCGGTTGCCGCCGTGGTGGCTGCGCGCACCGAGGCCGAGAACAACTACCTGAAGCCTGGAGAGATTCAGACGCTGATGGATGATCTAAGGCTGTGCAGGACGGCAGGAGATCCAGCAGCGTGTCAGCAGGAGACGAAGGAGAAGTACGAGGACATCAGCGTCTCACGAGGTGGCTCGAAGCTGTTCGGTTGTAAGGCAGAGGGGGAAGCAGCTTGTGAGCAGCAATTGCGGGATGCAGATGGCGGGGCTGATGCCTTGGCTGAGCTTCAGCGGTCGGGGTGGAAGCCGGAGGAATTGGCGATCCTGGACGGGCTGGCTGATCTGAGCTTTGATGACAGTTTTATCGCCCGGAAGATTTGGCACAGTGCTTTTCTTTCGGAGTCTGGTGTCATTGGTGGGGTGCTCGTTAGCGGGGCGGTATCTGCGGCGGCCGCTCAATCTGAGGTGAGCGCTGCGAAGGCAAATGCGCTTGCTACGGCGGGGAAAACTGCCTCGGGGGCAGAGCAAACGATTTTTCGAACCGCGCATTACAGTAGTCGTCTCCAGAAAGAGGGCGTCAATGTAGCTAAAGCAGAGGCCATTGTTGCGAAAGAAATTCAGCAGATGAGGGCGGCCATGACTGAGAATGCCAATGTCTCTGGAAGACTTTTTATAGACGGGGTGCAGGTGGAATATCGTGCCAGGCTATTGCCTGGAGGGGCTGTAAATGTTGGAACTATTTTTCCGGTTAAGTGAAATGAGAGAACTGAGTTATCAGGAGAGGAACTTGATTCAGGGGTTTGCTTCGCGCCTCCCTGGCAGCGAAAAGGATATTTTGCTGCAAGACCTCAGCTGCGCAAAAATAGAATCCACACATTCTAATGAAGAATGTTTGGTGTTTTTCTTAGAGGGATACAACCGTACTGGCTCACATGGGCAGCACCTTTACTCGGTGGAAGCAAAAGCGTCCGACTGTGATGGTGAAGAGATATCGATACTGCTTTACGCGGACGAGTTCGGCCGTTTGTTAGAGTTGGAATTTATTAGATGGGCAGATGGACCAATATTGGGAATTGATTGGGATACGGTTGAGTTCTATTAGTCTGAAATTTCGATTTTAAGCAATCGAATCATGCCTAGATGTAATATCGCAGCAGAGTTGACAAATCCCTTGTTAGCTAAATTTCGGCCCCATGGCGAGGGCAGCATCAATCTCACCGAAGTGGAAGGTGATTATTAGTCGCCCACGGATCTAACTCTGGTCATGGAGGGAGGGGATAGCTAAAATTGTTGGAAAAAATTAAAAATGGATTTTGTGAAAAAAATAAAACTTATGCCTGATTATCACTGCCATCCTCTATGGCATGATGATTCTGCGGAGTTCGGAGATATTGACCCGGACGTGTTACCTCTAAGCGATGCGCTTAAGATAAGAATTAAAAAATGGGCTGCTGCCTATGATGCCTCCTTAAATGTCGATGATCCGGCTCTGTCTGGGTTTAAAACCACGGAGGAAGAGAGGAAATTTGCAGAAGAGGGTGAGTTGATAAGCGAAGAATTAAAAAAAGAACTTGGTGGGGAATATTTAATTTCTTTGTTTGTTCCTGTGTGACTTGTGCGTTGGTGGGTTTTAGATTTTATCAAAATTTTTTGATCGTTAATTAACGGTGATCCTATTTGTCATGTCTGTTCACTAGCTATGAGCTAATTTGGCCACCTCTATCCGTAACAATAATGTGGAGTAGGCCTGACTGGCAGTAGGCGGCAAAGAACCTGGCGTCGCAGCAGACGAAGAACAAGAGCAGCAGCGCGAGCGTGGGCGTGGGGATCACGCTGGGCGTGGAAGGCGGCGGCGTGTCGGTCAACGCAGGCGTCTCCAGCGGCCGCGGCAACTCGGATGGACGCGACAGCACCTGGACGCAAACCAACGTCACGGCGGGCAACGTGCTGGCGCTGCAATCGGGCGGAGACACCTCGTTGCGGGGTGCAGTGGGCCAGGCCGACCAGATTCTTGCGTCGGTAGGCGGCAACCTGTTGCTGGAGAGTCTGCAGGACACCAGCACGTACCAATCGAAGCAGAAGAACGCTGGCTTCAGCGGCAGCGTCTGCGTGACCTGCGCGGTGCCGGGCTCCATTGCAGGCAACGTCGGTCGCGGCAAGATGAACAGCGACTACGCCTCGGTCACGCAGCAGACGGGGCTGAAGGCAGGTGACGGCGGTTTCCTGATCGACGTGGGGGGCAACACCACGCTGATCGGCAGCGTGATCT
>CAADHY010000023.1_pt1 | contig 277054 bp, 257 predicted proteins | sample 2381271 | NCBI WGS metagenome assembly CAADHY01 (sample SAMEA5147513, study PRJEB30075) | plant metagenome | biome: Evergreen rainforest; feature: Forest; material: Leaf | place: Madagascar | collected 2016-11 | reverse complement strand
ATCGTCCCCACGGCTCACTCGGTCATCTGACCCCGTGTGAGTACGTTCAAAAGTGGTCAGTGCAACCCAAAGAGGCAGCCCCTCTCCAGTTTTGAACTGTCCAATTTGCGGGGTAAGGTCAAGGAGACACTGGACATTGCCCAGGCACTGTACGAAACGCATAAAGCGACGACTTATCCACGCTCCGACTGCGGTTACCTGCCCGAGAGCATGTTCACAGAGGTGCCTGCGGTGCTCGACAGTCTGCTCAAGACCGATCCGGCCCTGCGGCCGGTGATCGAGCAGCTCGACCCTGGTCAGCGCTCACGTGCTTGGAACGACGCAAAGGTCAGTGCGCATCACGGCATTATTCCAACTCTGGAACCGGCGAATCTCGCTGCGATGAACGAGAAGGAGCTGGCGGTCTACCAACTGATCCGCGCTCACTATCTCGCGCAGTTCCTGCCGCACCATGAGTTCGACCGCAGCATGGCGCAACTGTCGTGCGGCGGAGAAGTATTGCAAGCCGTCGGCAAGCAGATCGTCGTCCCAGGTTGGCGCCTGGTTCTGGCCGAGCCCAAACCCGACGACCCTGAGCACGGCGATGGCAACAATGCCGCCGCCCGCAGCCAGGTGCTGCCGCCTCTGCACGAAGGGCTGGCTTGCCAGCTTGGCAGTGTCGGTTTGAAGGCGCTCACGACCAAACCGCCCAAGCCGTTTACGCAAGGCGAACTGGTCAAGGCCATGAAAACCGTCGCCAAACTCGTCTCGGATCCGCGCCTGAAGCAAAAGCTGAAGGACACGATCGGGATCGGCACCGAAGCGACGCGGGCCAACATCATCAGCGGCTTGATCGCACGCGGCTACCTCATGCAAAAGGCGCGCGCCATCCGCGCGTCCGACGCCGCCTTCACCCTGATCGACACCGTACCTGCGCCGATCGCAGATCCCGGCACCACCGCCGTGTGGGAACAGGCTCTCGGCATGATCGAAACGGGCCAGTTGACGCTCGACGTCTTCGTCGAGAAGCAGTCCGCGTGGGTTACTCAGCTCGTGCAGCAGTTCCGTGGCGTGTCCCTGTCCATCAAGGTGCCCCAGGGCCCCCCGTGCCCCGAATGCGGCACACCGATGCGCCAACGTCCCGGCAAGAGCGGGCCGTTCTGGTCATGCCCGCGTTACCCAGAGTGCAAGGGTTCGCAGCCCATCGAGTCAGGCAAGGCCAAACGCGGCACCCCGCGCAAGCGCCGTAATGGTTCAAAGACCGCCTGACAGGCGCTAAATCCCGTCGCCCCGTCGGCTCTCCACGACGTGGCCACCGTCCTGCCGCCCCATGGCAGGACTCCCAGCACGCAACGCCTTCGACCGACCGTGTGCGCGCCTCGCTGTGCCAACCCAGGACCGTGAGGCGAGAAGGTGCTTTCTCCCCCATCGCGCCCGGCGCATGTCTTGATCGCGTGTTCCCGTCCGCCGCGAGGGGTCTCCTGGTGCCTTGCCGGTTCGCCGCCGGGCGAGCCACCAGGAGACCCCTTGGGGTCGACGGTATTCGGTGCCGTGCCCAACGGCGAAAAACTGGGCTCCGTTTGTGCGCGGATGTGCGCCAGAAGATGCCGACCCCAGCCACGACACGGGTCGGGTGTGATTGCTGATGCAGCGACAGGCTCTACCGACGGCCCGATCCCTGCGCCAGACCACGGGTGGTTCTTTTCTCCCGAGCCGGGGGGCCGTCAATTGGCGGCCTCCGGCCTCTTTTTCTCCTGACTTCCCGCAATGCCCGGCCGAGTTCGGCCCTGGGCCAACGAACAGGAGATGACCTGATGAACACCCAACCAACACCCCATGGACTGCAATACGGCAGCGTTTGCAGTGGCATCGAGGCCGTGAGCCTCGCGTGGGAACCGCTCGGCCTGCAAGCCGCTTGGTTCTCCGAAATCGACCCCTTTGCCTGCGCCGTGCTCGCACACCATTACCCGAGCGTGCCGAACCTGGGCGACATGACCGGCATCGCCCGCCAGATCCTCGCCGGCCAAGCCGCCGCGCCGGACATTCTGGTCGGCGGCACGCCTTGCCAAGCCTTCAGCATCGCCGGCGCGCGCCGGGGCATGAATGACCCGCGCGGAGCCTTGACCCTTGCCTACGTGGAGTTAGCCAATGTCATCGACCAAGCCCGCCTCGAAAACCACCAACCGCTCGCAACGCTCGTCTGGGAAAACGTCCCCGGCGTGCTCAGCGACCGCGCCAACGCTTTCGGGCATTTCCTGGCAGCACTGGCCGGAGAAAGCCGTGCACTCGAACCGCCAGGGACCAGGTGGACGCACGCGGGTTACGTGTCTGGACCCCAACGCCGCATCGCGTGGCGGGTGCTCGATGCCCAACATTTCGGCGTCGCCCAGCGCCGCAAGCGCGTGTTTCTTGTGGCAAGTGGTCGAGACGACCTCGATCCCGCCGAAGTACTTTTCGAGCGCGCGGGCCTGTGTGGGGATTCTTCGTCGGGCGGCTCGCCGTGGCAAGACGCTGCCCGCACTGCTGGATCTGGCACTGCGGCAGCAAGCGGCTATGCGGGACTGAAGCAACCCTACGGCAAGGCGACGGTGACCTACGGCTTTGGCGGTGGCAACACCGCCGGAGCCATCGACGTTGCCGCCTGCCTGACCGCCCAGGTCGGCACCAAAGGGGACTTCGAGGCGGATACCGTGTTGGTTCAGTCGGTAACTGGTGACGTCAGCCACGCCCTGAACACGGCGAACAACGGCAAAGGGTGCAGCGAGGACGGCACCGGCCGCGGCATTCCGATCATTGCATTCACCGCACAGGGCTATGGTGCGGACGCCGCGGGGGGGATGGCGCCGACCATGCGCACGAAGGCGACGCCGGCAATCGCCTTCGCGCAGAACTCGCGCGGCGAGCTGCGCCAGGAATCCGGTCACGGCCAGATCGCGGGCGCACTCTCCACGGGCGGCGGCAAGCCCGGCCAGGGCATGCCGATGGTGTTCAGCTTGGCGCTGTGTGGTCGCGAGCAGGTGCTGACGCCCGACCTCGAAGCTCATTTCCGCTACACGCCGATTGAGAATGACGGAACGGGCTGGATGCAATGGCGGGTACGGCGGCTCATGCCGGTCGAGTGCGAGCGTCTGCAGGGCCTCCCCGATGGATGGACTTTGGTGCCATACCGTGGCAATCCTGCGGCCGACGCCCCGCGCTACAAGGCCATCGGCAACTCGATGGCGGTGCCATGCATGACATGGCTGGGCGCGCGCCTGCTGCAGGCTCTGGACAACGCGGGCGCTGTGGCTGCGCATTGATGCGCGACATCGTGTAGCGCCAGGCGCATCGTCGCACCTGCATCGCTGATCCGTCAGCTCGTGCCAGCAGCCACGGTCGTCCAGGCTGCGCCGCGGCTACTCCGCGCCGACCGTCCTTGTCCGCACCGCATCGTGCCGCGGACACGCGCCCACCCTGGGCGTCGATGCTGCTTTTCCCTTCGGGCAGACCAGCCCATTCCCTTCCGGCAATCCACCTGCCCAGTGCCTCACGGCGTCGGGCAGTGCTGCGCCTTGCCGATTTCCACCTTTCCAAGGAGCCATGCCAGGAGCACCATTTGCCTCAAGACCAACCAGAGCCGCCTGATCGCGAACCTGCGCCATGCGTTCAATCCCTCCTCGATGCTGGGCGAGCTGTTGCAGGACGCTCGGCGCGCCCAGGCCAGCCACATCCACGTGACCGTCGAAGGCGACGCCCTGATAGTGAGCGATGACGGCATCGGGATCGAGAACCTGCAAACCCTCATCTTCATTGCGGAATCCGGCTGGGATGACGAACTGCAAGCCCGCGAGAACGCTTTCGGCCTGGGGATACTGTCCACGCTGTATTTCGCCCGACATCTGAGCGTGCATTCCCGTGATCGGGCCTTTCACGCTGCAACCGAGACGATCATTCGTGGCGATGGCATCGAAGTCTATTCTGAGTCGCCGCGCATCGGCACCGAGATTCGGCTCGACGGCGTCAAGCTGGCGCAGGCCGGCGAGGATCTACCCACCTGGATCAAGCAGGAACTCCAGCGTCTGTGCCAAGCGTTTCCGGTGCCGGTCTGGTTCAACGGGGAAGAAGTACCGCGTACCCTGGCCAATCCCAACCTGCGCTGGCGGGAGACCTCCATGGGCAAGGTACGGATCAACCTCGCCGGCCGCCATACGCAGTGGCGCTGCTTCCTGCAAGGACTGCCGATCGGTCCGGTGCCTGGCTCTAACGAACACCAAGTCGTGCTACTGCCTGACAATACACTGGCCAAACTCCCGGATCGCCAGCATCTGCTGAACGAAGCGGAAGAGCACCCGCGTATCCAGGCCGCAGTGAACGAGGCGTACCGCGCAACGCTGGTCGAGAGGAAGCAGTCCCTGACCGCGAGCGAGTTCATCGAGCACTACGCCCAGGAGTGCCTCGACTCGTCCAACGCCGATCTGCTCAACGACGTGCCTTTCGTTCCTCGCGGCTGGTTCCGGGATTGGAGCTTTGACCCGGCCGGATTCCGCGACTACTGACGACACTACATGCCCAACGGCATCCTGGCGCGCGAAGCCGTGGAGCAGCTAGGCGTCTGGCAAATCGAGGACGACGAAGGCGACGCGCCGACCGCCGAGGTCTATCTGGAGGCGGCCGGTGCCTTGTTATTCGAAGAGCCAGGCCTCGATGACGGCCACTGGCTCAAGCGCTTGATCAAAATCATCAATCCTGCACAAGTCCAGGTCAGCATGGGCACTGGCCTGCATCGGGACAGTGACCCTAGCCTGGCCGACTACCAGGTCGAACTGGAGCTGGTCGAGACACTGCACGTCCGCCTGGAGGGCGAGCCCGAATACGCCGTGCCGGCAGTGCGCAAAGGCTGCACGCTGTACCTCACTGCAGCGGCGGACGGAGTAACCCGCTTGGTCAGCGACTACATCTTTGATGATCGCTATGACGAAAATCGCGAGGACGAAGACGCCCGCTACATCGCGACCTTCATCGCCGTGGGCTGCTCATCGTCACCGGATCTCGTCGTCAAGGCCTTGCTGCCGGATGCACTGCGCCATGCGGCACAGCTGAAGCTGGCCGGGGCCACCGTCTGCCTGACGTTCGACGGCGAGGGCAAGCTGGAATCGGTGCGTTAACCACTGGCCCCTCTCAAGCTCCCTTCGGGGAGCTTTTTTTGACTGCCTCCGAGGGGCAATTGTCCTTGTTCGCCCCGTCATGGCAGCCAGCATCCTGCAGCCCAACTTTGGTGGCCTCCACCTGCTCATACGCCAGATGAAGCCACGCGACAGCTGCGTGATGGGCACCACTGACCGGGGGAGCAGGCAAGTTAGCTTCGATGCTGTCACCCCAGAAGGGCGCGGTCCCGCGCCTCGGACAACATACATCGCCGAATCCGGTGCCTGCGATTTCCTGTTTACGGCTGACGCCACCACACCCTGGACCGATGCTGGCTATCGCTTGTTGCCGGCGTTGTCGGTGATTTGCCAGCAGCCAGGGTTTCAGGCTGCCGTGGGGCATTCGCTCCATGCCACCCACCAGTTCGCCTTCGCATCGCCCGGGCGAACGCTGCCCACGCGGGCATCGATGCCTCTTTCTCCAACCCACGGGATGAGCGTCCTGCCCCGCTGGGGCGCGGCGTTCCCCAACTGATTTCACAGGAATAACCCATGGAAACCACCATCAAGCAAGACCGCATCGCCTTGAAAAACCTCAAGGCTGCGGACTTCGCCAGTGAGGAGACGTTGTGCTTTACCGCCACGGTCATCTTCGACGGCATCGCCATCGCCGAAGCCCGCAACGACGGGCATGGCGGCATGACCTTTATCCATGCTTACCAAGGCAAGACCGCGCAGTTGGCCGAGGCCGAGCAATTCGCCAAGAGCCTGCCGCCCGACACCTTCAAAGGCGGTGTATCAGGCGAGGATGACGAACCAGTCATCATCAACATCACCCTGGACTACCTGGTCGACCAGTTGGCCGAGGCAATGCATGCCGACCGCAAGCTGCGCACCGCGTACTCCCGGGACATCAGCAACAAGGTGCTGTTCATCAAGGACGGCAAGCTGCTCTTTCTCAAGGGCATCAAGCTGAAGGCGATCACCGATCGGCCTGCCTACTTTGCCGCGCTGCGCGCACGGCAGAAGGAACCCATCGTCATCCTGGCCGAACTGCCGCCGGACGAGGCCTTCGCCTTGTGGAAGCAGCATGTCCTGGGCGGCGAAACATCCTGACCACCGTCGCCCTGCGCGGCCACTGTTCCAAGAGGAAACCCACCATGCAAACCCGTCTGCTTCACTTGAAAAGCGTAAGGCATGGCCTTACACTTCATGCATCATGATCCGATCCTTCCGGCACAAGGGACTGCGGGCACTGCACCAGCGAGGCGACCCCTCCGGCGTTCGCGCCGACCACGTCGCCCGCCTGCGGCGCCTGCTGGCCTCTCTTGAGGTTGCCACATGCCCGAACGACATGGATCGTCCCGGCAACCGGCTGCATCCCCTGAAAGGGAAGCTCGCCGGTTACTGGTCGGTCAGCGTATCGGGCAACTGGCGCGTCATCTTCCGGTTCGACGGCGCTGATGCGGAACTCGTCGATTACCTTGATTATCACTAGGAGGCCAACATGGCTATGCACAATCCTCCCCATCCGGGTGAAGCCTTGCGTGAGGACGTGTTGCCGGCGATCAACATGTCGGTGGCCGGCCTCGCCCGGCACATCGGCTACTCGCGCGGGCAGCTCTCCACCGTGCTGAACGGTCGGGCGGCGATCAGCGCCGACCTGGCACACCGGCTGGAGCTCGCCGGCCTCGGCAGCGCGCGGCAGTACCTTGCCGAGCAGGCGGCCTACGATTTGTGGCAGGCGGAGCACCGCGAGCATCCACCGATCGCACGCCTGCAGTTCGCCTGATCCCAAGCACTCCGAGCTCCGACAGCCCCGCAGATTCACGCTGCGGGGCTTTTTTTCGTCCATCAATCGGGGCCGCCTCGGATTCCCATTTGCGCATGACGCCGGCTCGGCGCTGGCGGAATCTGCCGGCATGTGTCGCTGACCTCGTCAGCACCATGCCAGCAGCCAGGGTCGAGGCTGCGCCGGGATTCTTCCCGTGACCCACCAGTCCGCCATCGCATCGTCCTGCGGACGCGCACCTTCGCGGTGCGGATGCCTCTTTCTTCAACCCTTGCGGGAGCTGCCATCCCGGTAAGGGATCAGGCCGTCTCCCCCGCCTTTGCCACGGAGATTGCCCCATGTCTCGATCCGCATCGTTCGGCCATCTGGCCCTCAACTACGCCGGCAAGTACCTGCCGCTCGAAGTGCTTCACAGCGCGGCTGGTCACTACATCGGCACGCGCGACCGGAGAGGCCCGGTTTCTCGCGAGTCCGCTGAGTATTTCCGCAGCGAGGCAGCAGCCAAGCGAGCTCTCGCCAGAGGCGGCTGGACACAGTTGCGTAACCTTTGACCCATTCCGGAGAAGAACACCATGAACCAGCTTCTGCCTACGGAAGTGATTGATCAGCTCGCCCGGGAGGAACGGCATTTTGTTGCCGCCCCCCAGGCGTTCTTTCTCGCGTGGAAACGCGGCGTGAAAATCGCCGGTTCCGAGTGGTTCGGCGACGGTACTCGCGAAGGACTACAGCGCGCTACGGACAAGTGGGATCTGCGTCCGAACCTGCTGTTGCTTAACGACGCTCTTGGCGTGCTGAGCAGTGGTCAGCGGATGTTTTTGTCTGCGATGGTCAGCTTCTACAACGCCCGCGAGGGCGCTGCGATGTTACGCCGCTGTGGCTTTGAAGGGCTGGCCGATCTCGGCGGTCTGGATTTGGAGCGGCGTCAGGTGATTGCCGATCTGGTACTCAACTACAGCGGCTGGTAGGTCGAACCGACCGGTCTCCGCCAGTTTTATCCACCCCATAGAGGGACATCCGTCCCCTCGGGGCGGTGTCCCTCCCTTCATCCCACAGGAGTGACCCATGTCCCGAAATCCATCCTTTGCCGTTGTCCTCGAAGGCGGCCTGGTGCAGGCCATCGTCGTGCAGGACTGGCCTGATCATCTTCCGCTGCCGCCGTTCGTGGTGGTGGACTACGACACCGAAGGCGCGGCCGACGATGAAATCGTCCGCTTCGATATCGACAACACCGAAACCGAAGCGCTGTGCCGCAGCGACACGCCCACGGTGTTCGAGTCCTTGCCGGACGCACTGTCGCCGCGGGCCGTACTCGCCGCGTTGGACGAACCTGTGCAGGACGACATGCCGGCACCACTGGCGATCGCCCGTCGAGTGCGTCAGGCGATCCTTGATCTGGATGCCGGCATCAATGCTGCGGAGCGTTCGCCAACCGGTGACGACTACAACGATATCTATCTACAGGCCAACTGCGACCTGATCGAACTGCTGAAGTCCCTGGGCGACCCCACTGACTTCGGCGAATAGCGTTTTTCCTTACACCGTCCGAGGCCATCGCTTCGGTTCATCCTCGCGGATGCCGCTCCGCAGGGGCTGGCTCCGCTTCACCAATCAGGAGTCATCCCATGACAAGCAGCTACTATGAGGCCACCGGCGTCCTCGTGCTCGACCAAGTCACCCCGGTGATTATCGCACTGTTCGGCGGTATGAAACTGGATGCCACTTACCCCGGAGACGGCCAGGCCTACATCGCCTTCAACTACTGTGAAACCTGCACGGACTGGGACACCGTCTGCGAAGAACTGGCCGCAGTTGCCACATCGTTGGGTTTGCCGATTGCCAATGAGCAGACCCTGCCGACGATCGAGCATGTCCTCGAAGCGCTCTCCCGCCACTTTGGTGGTGATCAGGATGAGGCGCTGGCGAAACTGATCGAACACCACTCGTTCGATGGCTTCGCCGATTTCGACGCATTGTTCCTCATCGCAACACGATTCGACGATGGCCACGGCCTCAAGGAGATCCGCATGGAGGGCTGCTGGAGTAACGGCAAGCAGCGGCTGTTCGAGTCCGGTGGAGACGGGTACTTCCTGAGCCGCGAATGCAAGGTATCGAGCGACTCTTCGCACGCGGTGTATCTCGGAAATAACTTGCGCAAGGCATTGCTTCTCAACAACGTGGAGGCCGCTGCCGACGTGCTCGCACAGGAAGCGCAGCGCCTGCTCGCTGGCGTTGCCAACAAAGCGCAACGCCGCCAGTTGCAACAACGCCTGTCCGAGCGGCTGCGCTGCTTAGCCGCGACATAACGCCTGATCCAGTCGGTGCTTGTTCGCCTGCACCACATCCTTTCCCACTGGGGTCGATCTCCGGCGGGGGGGGGGTTGGCCCTGCTTCAACCCTCACTGGAGAATCACACCATGGATCATTCATCCAATCCCTTTGCACGCGGATATCACGGCTTCGATATCCGGCGCGTCGTAGTGGTCAACTTCGATGATCGCTACACACCGACCTTCATCCCACTTCACCCATCGCAAAGCCATCTGAGCGACGAGCAAGTGGTGCGCCACGCCTGCATTTTCAGCGACGATTTCGCGCTGGTTACCGAAGGGCAGCAGGCCATTTCTTCTGAGTTCGATGCCCTTTGCGGCGGACGCGGCGTCATCCAGGCCGTATTCCACAGCATCTACGGCAAGACCCTCGGAGAGGGCTTCAGCCATATAGGTGATAGCTACACACTGGAATCTGCCCAGGACGTGGTGCGCAATCTGCAGTTTGAGACGGGTTTCTACAGCCGCGCCTGGGAGATCAGCACCGCCCACATCACCGAGGCTTCTGGCCGTTATCTGTGCGACCTGGCGGATATCGCCACGCCAACTGGCTTCCTGTTCGTCGCGTTCCGCATCCCCTACAGCCCGGCAGTCGGCATCAAGCTGATTGCCACGCCCTGGACGGATGAGAACTTGATGAGCATCGAAGGCATCACCGCCGCGCAGCTTCGTCAGGAACACCTGTCCAAAGGCATACCCGAGGATCTGGCCAACCTGCTGGCATTAGCCGGCCAGGCCGACCTGCGCTTTCTCGTTCTCGACGCCGATGCCCCCGTGCTCGACGGCCTGCCGCTGTACGACGACGAAGCCTGACGGACCGATCCAATCATCCGGATCGAGCCCCAGGCACATCCACCCACCTTGCGGGCCGACACCCGCCAGGGTGCCGGTCTGCTCCCATTCAGGAGTAACACCATGCTTCATCAGAACGAAGCCATTGCAGCCAACCTGCGGCGCGAGCACTGCCTTGAGCAAGACTTTGAGTACCAGCTCGGTGCCTGCATCAATGCCATGTCCCAGAACGACGCCATCGGCCAAATCCTGGTGTTCGAGCGCATGAGCGGCACGTTGCACATGCGCCATATCGTCCCCCTCGACCTGATGGACACCGACATCGAGCGCTTCGAGATGGTGGTATTCGACGGCGGCAACATTAGCGGCGACAGCTGGAAGCACGTGTTCTTCCCTCGCCAGAGTGAGCACTGCTTTGTGTACGAAGCCTGACCCCACCAGCCCCTCGATCCGAGGGGCTTTTTCTTGGTTGCTCCGCAGAGAAAACGGGTACAGCGCGATGCCGTTTCCTGCATACCAGCCGGCAGCCGCTGAGCCATCCTTTGCGCATGTTCGTCGGCGTAGCCGGCAGCATCCCAGGCAGCCGAGACCTTCAAGGCTGCGAGCGTGGGGAACCGCGCCGGTTGTTTTCTTTCCCCGGGTGTATTGCACCCATCCATGCCACCCACAAGGGCTTCCTCCCTTGTGGGCGGGAAGCCCCTTGTTCTTTCTCAAGGAGTTTCCTCATGGATCGTTCCCTCATCAAATCCATGATGCCTTCGCTTGTCGCAGGCCACATCCCCCGCAACGTGCGCTCGTACAAGTATCGCGTGTACGACGACCAGCCACGGCCTTCGGCGCTGGGTTTCGCCATCGATCCCCAGCCGTTCGACGGCAAGGTGATCGCCGTCACCGACGAAGCCATCGTCGTCAAGCTCAAGCCCAGCGAGTTCGCCGTGCTCGATCCCAGACTGGTGGCCAACGTCCCCGACGAGGGCGCCAAGGTGCACGTCAAACCCTACGCGCGGCTCCGTTTCGACGGCCTGCGCGCGGATACCCCGGAAGAGCGCACCGAGATCTCGCCGGACGGCGTTCCCTTCACCATCAAGTCGTACGTCCTCGGCTCCGCGCCAGCCAAGCTGCCCATCCCCAAGCCACAGTGCCTGGAGCTGGGCCAGCTCATCGAGCAACTGGAGGAGCTGCCGGCGCCCGACGGGTTCCGCCGCATCACCCACATGCTGGTCGATGCGGGCGCCCGCGACTTCACCTGGGTCGATCCCACGCGGTCCAAGATCATCGACACGCCTCCGGCGATCAGCTTCACGGTCTCGACCGCGAAGTTCGAGGGCCGGGTGACGATCCTGTTCGAGCGTGCGAGCGACACCTACGCGGTGGAGCTGCACTGCGACGGCGGGCGGGTCGAGCGGATTGACGAGGTGTACTTCGACATGCTCGGCGAGGTGCTGGAGCGGCTCATCGACGACGGGCGCTGGCGCCTGATCGACGTGAACGTGATCGACACCAAGGCAGCCCGCCGCCGCCAGGCAGTGCCGGCATGACGGCTGGCCACGCAGCCAGACCACTCCACGGCTGAGCCGCAGCGCTGCAGCCTCTCCGGCCCTGTGCCCCACAGGCCCTCCATCCCTCCGGGTGGAGGGCTTTTTCTCTCGCCCATACAGGAGATTTCAACCATGTCTTTGATCTTCAAGGGCTCAGACCTACGGCCCGTGCTGGCCGAGGCGACCGCCAACCAATGCCGCGTGATCCTCGCCAAGGACCAGGGTGTGTACTTCCTCGCCGAGCACGGCGAACGGCGCCCGGACGGGCGAATGAAGCTGCTGGCCTATGCCGTCGGCTGCAACCCCGATACCGACCCGTTCGACGACTGGTGGGAACTGGCCCGCGCCGAGCTCGGCGGTGATGACTTCGGCGAGTTTCTCGATCCGAACGATGGCGTCTTCACACGCATCCTCCACAGCACGGACGACCTGATGGTGTCCGCCACCGCCATGTGCCTGTACCTGCGAGCGGTGCCTCCGAGATAGCGCAGCACCTCCACCGCTGCCTTCTCCACAGCCCCCTCACGGGGGCTTTCTTTTCCCCGCACCACAGCCATCGCCGTGCGTGCGCATTCGTCTTCGGCCACCCAGGCCCGCCTCGCCGGCACCGCCGGCATGCCACCGGAGACGACCGCATGCACGACCCCTTCAAGATCACCCAACCTACCTGCATCAGTTTCAGTGGCGGACGCACCAGCGCCTACATGCTCTGGCGGGTGCTACAGGCAAACGGCGGCCTGCCTACCGACACCGTGGTCTGCTTCGCCAACACGGGCAAAGAGGTCGAGGCCACCTTGCGCTTCGTGCACGATTACGCCGCGCGCTGGCAGGTGCCGATCCACTGGCTCGAATACCGCCTCGAGGAACCGGGCTTCGCGCTGGTCGATTTCAGCAGCGCCAGCCGTGATGGAGAACCCTTCGAGGCGCTGATCCGCAAGCGCCAATACTTGCCCAACCCCGTGGCACGCGGCTGCACGACCAGCCTGAAAATCCGTCCCATGCACAAGTTCGTACGCAGCCTGGGCTGGACGGAATGGGATCAGTTCATCGGCATCCGCGCAGACGAGCAACGGCGCGTCGCCAAGATCCGCGCCCGGGGGCACTCGACGGAATCGGCCAGTGAAACGATGTGCATGCCACTGGCAGAAAGCGGCATCACCGTGCGCGACGTGACCGCGTTCTGGCAAGCACAGCCGTTCGACCTGGAACTGCTGACCGTGAATGGCCGCACCCTCGAAGGCAATTGCGACCTGTGTTTCCTCAAGCCGCGCGGGCAGCGCCTGGCCCTCATCAAGGCCAGGCCGGAAGCCGCGGTGTGGTGGATTCGCATGGAGTCGCTGAACCTGGCCAGCAAACCCAGCGGCGCCCGCTTTCGTGCCGATGGCCCCGGCTATGCCGAGCTCGCCCGCTTCGCAGCAAATCAGGGCGATCTGTTCGATCCGATCGAAGAAACCCTTGGTTGCTTCTGCGGCGATTGAATGCGGTCAGGTGGCAGTACCCATTGGCCGTGGCCTGCGCATCCGCCCGGTGCGAGGCTTATTCCATGCTTGCTGACGTTGTCAGCGACATGCCACGCAACCACGGTCTTCCAGGTTGCGGTGCGGCGAAAGCTGCATGACCGGGCCAGTTCGCACAGCATCCTCGCGCGAACGCGCCATCGGCTCGCCGGTGGTGGATGCGACCATTTCATCAACCCATCGCGGGGCTACACACCCCCGCGCAGTCGGGCTCGGTGTGTCTCCGCTCCTTTGGAGATTCATCATGACCAACACGACTTCTTCCGAGAAAAAAGGCTTCTTCGATATCCATACCGACGGCATCGGCTATTTGCAGCGTGCCCGGATGGTTCCTGTCAAAGGCGGCCGCAAGGCAGATCCTTACCTTGCATGCACCATCGCGGCCCAGGTCGGTCCCGTTCACGATCCGATCACCCGCTACTTCGATGTCAGGGTCGCCGGCAGCGAGGCCAAGGACTTCGTTCGAGGCTACCTCGACGCCGATAAGTCCAAGCGCCCGCTGGTCCGTTTCAGGAGCAGCGATCCCTGGGGCGATGCATTCTTTCGCACCAGCGAAGGCCATGAAGGCGAGCCAGGCGGCATACTCAAAGGCCGGCTGCTCAAGATCGAACCGTTCGACAAGGCCGAACTGGCACAGCTCGAACGATTCGAGCTCATCACCCGCGGCATCGGCTACCTCAACAAGCCGCAAGAGGTCGAGCCGAAAGACCGCGATCCGTTCCTTTCATGCGTCATCGCCGCGCTGACGGGGCCTGTCGATATCGGACAGGAGAAGCGCGAGTACTGCTACTTCGACACCATTGTCGCAACACCCGAGGCCCGTAACCTGGTTCGCCGCTGCGTACCGTCCATCGACGAAAAACGCCGGGTGCTGATCGCTTTCCGCCTCGACGACATGAAAGCCGATCCTTTCATCTATGCCAAGGCCGACCGCGCCGGCCAGCCTGGCGTGAGTCTGAAATCCACGCTGACCCACATCAGCCTGATCAAGATCGACGGCCACCAGGTTCATCCCAAGCTCCAGGCGCAAGCCGACACGCCGACGTCCGAGGATGCGAATGCTCCCGAGGATGAAGGTACCGACGGCAGCGCTGCGGACGTGCCGCCTTCCTCCCCCGCGCCAAGCGAGGCCGAAGTGCAGACACAGAAGCGTGAGCTGGCGCAAGCCGCACCGTTCTGACCCACACGGACCTCGCCCCTAGGGCGGGTCCGTTTTCTTCCCCATTGCGATCTGCCACAAGCACAGGGGATCCCATTCATCACAAGGAGATTCACCATGGCTAAACCTGCCATCATGCCCGGCCCCCCCCGTCACTGTGGGAGGTCAGCTCGCCATAGTCACTATCCACGGTGAAAATGGCCCGTTCAGGGTGGGCAACCTTGTCACCCCCATAGGCAAGTTCACCGTTAAAGATGCCGAGCTGGAGCAATATCCAGAAGGCAAATACCAAGGTGAATTCATTCTTCGTTACTGCTTCATCAAGCCGATTCGGCTTCGGAACAGCGGAATTTTCTTCGAGCACCGCGCCAATCTCGACGGCATGACCTTGTCGGGGATCGACAAACTGAGCAAAGCCGAGGCACGTGCCTTTGCCACGCAGGATGTTGATCCGCTCGACGAGGAAACGGGTACGCCACCGGCCATTGAGCCGGCAGCACCTCCCAGGCTGAAACCACGGCCGAAGCCAAGATCCAGGCCCGCGACTGCAGCGGCAACGGAGGACTCTTCTCTCGACACCACGCCGTTCGACGTTGATCTGCCGCCCGTAACGGCTGCCACCAGCAGCAAGGCGGACAACGATGATGTCGCTCTGTTCGGCATCCTGTGGCCGCTGGGAGAGTCCGTGAAGCTGGACTCGACCATCGACCGCCGCACGCTGCGCCTGCAGATCGCGAGGCTGGGAAAGCTGGGCTACGAGATCGACCCCATCGCACAGCAATGGAACCGAAAGCCTGAACCTCAGGCTGCTTGATCATTCCGCCGCAGCCGCGGCATTCACCCGCCGGGCCCGACCCCGATGGGGAGGACTCCGGTTTCCATCTGGAGACCTTCATCATGACCACACTCGATTGCAGTACTTCATCGCAACCTGGTGAGAACACCCATGCCGCGTTCGATGAGACCGCATGGCGGGCGATCTGCGACCAGGCCGCCACAGCCGCCCTCCGGGGCTGCGGCCAGTCTCACGATTGGTATGTGGAACTGTTCAGTTCAGCAGTTGAGGCGCAAGTGCAGCGGTTGCCCGAGCATCAACAGGCATATGCCCTGGAGATAGCACGGGACTGCGGGGACTACGCGACACCCGCCGAAAGGCAGGAAACGCGGGACTCGAACGCCGAAGACGGCTACTGCAAGCACGGCATCCCGATTGATTGTTGCCCAGCCGGATGCGGCGAGCTTTGATCGCCTGCACTTGGTGCTATCGCCGCTGATGCGGCACTCCATGACCCGTCGGGGCCTTCCTGCGGGGAGGCTCCCGGCCAATTTTTTTCCATCCAGGAGCTTCATCATGAGTCGGCACTACTTCAGTACCTCTCACAAGGGATTTCCCATCACCGTCTGCCTCGGCTGGGATCGGCCGATGCAGTACTTCTTCCTCGTCATCGAGAAGCCGGCCGAACTGGTCGACGACGCCATGCAAGTCGAGGATGACGACCATCTGTACAGCAACCTGCATGAGCGTGATCCGTTCGGTCACGACCTGGATTACTACCGAGCAGTCTTGCGGAATTTTCAGATTGTCGTGCCCGAGAGCATGTTCACCGAAGTCGAGCGCGACGCCGAAAGGAATGTCGGCAACCGCGTAGTCGATCACCAGGTCGACGGCTCATTCACCCAACGGGAACTCTGAGCAGTCCCCGTTCTTTCATCCCCTCGGGGCAGTCATTGCCCAGCGGGTGGTGCTGCCTCTCAACTTTCGCGAGGACACCACCATGCACCCATCTTCAATCGCGGCATCGCCGCTGTTTCGCATCGACGAATGCAGCGACCTGATGGCCGACGCCTGCGTCTGCGGCGAAAACGGCGACCTGGTCTTTCTCTCCGTGTGGGCGCGGGACACCGCGATCCAGCAGTTCATCGCCCAGCTCACCCTGGGCCGTGACGACGACGGACTGGATCAGTTCCATCTCATCACCGAACAGGGCGGCTCCGTTCCTGTATTCATCCCCTCGGTCGAGCGCCTGGAAAAGCGCCTGACCCGCATCTATCGCCGCACGCTGTTCGGATCACTCACCAACCTGTGGCTGTTCGACCGGCGCTGCACCCGGCCCGACAAGAGCACGGCCAGCGCACTCGCGCTGCTGCCACGCTCGGCAGCCGATCCCACCACACGCGTGTGGCACCTGGTCAAGGACACGTGCCCGCTGCCGCTGCTCGACCACTGGCAAACGCCGGTGCTGGAGCTGCTGCGCAGCAGCGACATGTTCCATGAGCTGCCGGTGGCCCTCGGGCCGCTGCGGGGCTTTCGCCTCGGCCTGGATGTTCCGGCGCTCACCGAAGCGCTGGGCGATCTCATCCGCGGCAACGTCCTCACGGCCTATCCGTATCCGGCCCAAATCTGGACACCGCAAGCGGTGGCCTGATCGTTCCACGGCAGGCGCACGCCCCGCGCGCCTGCACCTTCATTCATCATCGCCAGACAGGAGCCCCCCATGGCACTCATGTTTCCCCGGCTCGCAAGAAATTTCGTGAAAAACGGCTATTTCCCCACCGACGAGCCCACGCTTGAAAGAGCACTTGCCGCATTGGCGCCCAGCGATGGGCCGATGTGCATCATCGATCCTTGTGCCGGTGAAGGCGTCGCAATCGCCGAAGCCGCCCATGCTCTCGGGCCAGATCAAACCCGCTCGTATGCAGTGGAGTACGACCAGGAGCGTGCGAATCATGCACGCTTGATGGTCGATCGCTGCATCCATGCCGATCTGATGGATACCATCATCTCGCGACAGATGTTCGGCTTGCTCTGGCTCAATCCGCCCTACGGCGACTTGTCCAAGGACGCGAACGGCAATATCGGCTACGACGGCAAAGGCCGGCCGCGGCTGGAGAAGCTGTTCTATCAGCGGACGCTGCAACTGCTGCAGTACCACGGCATCCTCGTCTTCATAATTCCGTTCTACGTACTCGACCAGGAAATGGTGGGCTGGCTCACGCGCCATTTCGCCGACCTGCGCGTCTACCGTGCGGTGGATACGCAGTTCAAGCAAGTGGTGCTGTTCGGCCGCCGCGTTCGCCAACGCGATCTGGCGGGCGACACGAAATCCGTGCGCGAGCGGCTATTGCAGATCGGGCAGGGAGAACTGGAAGCGGAGGAACTGCCACCCAAGTGGCCGTCACTTCCCTATGTGGTTCCCAGCGCCGAGGCCGAGCCCAAGCATTTTTATCGCATCAGCATGGAGCCGGCGCAGTTCGCCGAAGAAGTGCAGCGTCTGCGTGGATTGTGGCCGGCATTCGAGACTCATCTCGGCGCCGCGCAGCAGTCCGTACGTGCTCCGGCACGCGCCTTGTCCCACTGGCACCTTGCACTAGCCCTCGCGGCCGGTGCGATCTCGGGTGTCGTGCAGTCTCCCAACGGCCGCATCCTGGCAGTGAAGGGCGACACCTACAAGCAGAAGGCGACCAGCACCGAGTATCGCGAGCGCGATGACGGTTCGATCGCAGAAACGCGAATCCTCACAGACAAGTTCGTGCCCGTAATCCGCGCATGGGATCTGTCTCCAGACTCGGCCACGCTGGGCCGGATTCTCACCATCCATTGATCCCCATCGGACGGCTCGCTGTCCTGCAGTGCTCATCCCACAGAAGGAGTATCACCATGCTTCAACGTCTCTTCCAGCGGCGTAAGCCGCCGACCCGTCCGCTGTTTGCACTCGGCTCGCTGCAGTTGAGCGAGAAGGTGCATTGGCTGGCCAGCAAAGGCCTCATCGATCCCTTGCCCTATGTCCAGCGCCACTTGCGCGGCGACTGGGGCGATATCGACGAGGCTGGCTGCAAGGCCAACGACGCGGCGCTCATACAGGACGAACCGGTGCGGTCTATCTACCGGATCACGCCCCAGCTCGAACTGGTCGTGATCACTGCCGAAGACCACGCCAGCACCATCATCCAGTTGCCCGAAGAGTAACCCTTGATCTGAGGGCGCCATCTGGCCTATTCACTGACCCGATCGGGAGCGGACTCCCGAGGGGCTTCGCCCCGGCATGAATAAAGGAGCTACCCCCATGGCCACCGCCAATCCCAACGGCTATCGCCGCAACCTGTTGTTCCCCATTGGGGCACTGATCTTCAGTGGCGGCCTCGACCGCCTGTTGCGCGAAGGTCGTATAGAGCCGCTCCCCTATCTCCAACGCCACACCCGTGGCGACTGGGGAGACCTCAGCGACGAAGGCTGGCATGCCAACAACGACGCCCTGCGATTCGGGGCGCGGCTCGAATCGTCTTATGTGATCCACAGAGAGCTGAGCATCCGCATCGTTACCGAGTCGGATCGCAGCGCCACCCACATCCTGCTGGCCGCCGAACAAATCTAGTTCCAAGCCAGCTTATCTCATCCACCCATCGGGGCCATATCGCCCCGGTGGGGATGCCATGGCCCCTTGTTTCATCGAAGGAGCTATCCCATGGCAACCCAAGCACGGTTTCTCAGCCTCGTGCCCAACGTGCGCTTTTCACCGGGCGCAACGGTCATGACCATCGGCGTTGCCGATCTGGTCGAACAAGGCCGGCTCAATCCGAGCTCGTACCTGCGCCGCCATCTTGGTGGCGACTGGGGCGATCTCGACGAAAGCGACCGGCGGCAGAACGATGCCGCGCTGGCGTCGGGAGAAAACCGGTTGTTCTCGTCATATCAGGTCGATCGTGATCTGAAACTCTGGAGCATCACGGAATGGAATCACAGCGTCACCACGCTGCTACTGCCCAGCGAATACTGATCCATCTAGGACGGCCGAAGGCTGTCCTTCCACCTTCAACCCCCCAGGGGCGTGCCATCGCCCCTGGGGGCGGTGCATGCCCCATTTTTTTGGAGCATCACCATGAAAACACAAACACTCGAAGCGGCTCCGGCTGCCATCCACACGCCCGCCGAGGACGATCTGCTCGACCCTGCAAACGACGAGCTGTCGTTCAGCCTGCAGGACTTCGTCACGGAGTTCGGCGACCAACTGCTGGACTCGTTGAACCAGGCCAATCCCCCGGTCTATAACGGTGTGCCCCGTGCCAACCGACAACTCGTCGTCGCCAGCCTCAAGCGGCAATTGTTCCCCGCCCAGGCCGAAGTCGTCCATGCGGCGGCTGAACTGCTCGTCAACCAGGGCGAGCGCGCAGCCATCGTCAATGGCGAAATGGGCACGGGCAAAACGACCGTCGGCATTGCGTTGGCGGCCGTGCTCAACGCGGAAGGCTATCGCCGCACGCTCGTCCTCAGCCCGCCGCACCTTGTCTACAAGTGGCGCCGGGAGATCCTCGAAACCGTCGCCGGTGCCAAGGTCTGGGTGCTCAACGGCCCCGACACCTTGCTCAAGCTGATCAAGCTGCGCGAGCAGTTGAACGTGCCAGCCGATGGCCAAGAGTTTTTCATCATCGGTCGCGTGCGCATGCGCATGCGCATGGGATTCCACTGGAAACCCGCATTTGTCCGCAAGCACACTAGGCACGGCGAAGTCGGTGCCTGCCCGCACTGCGGCACCATCGTCCACAGCCTCAATGGCGATCCCGTCAGCGCACTGGAGCTGGAGTCCGAGGAATCGCGTCGCAAATGCGGCCTCTGCAACAACGCCCTATGGACACTGATGCGGCCTCGCAGCCTGTCGGGCAGCGATCAGTCCTCCGCGGTGCTGCGGGCGCTCAAGCGCATTCCCACCATCGGCGAAGCCACTGCGGCCAAGCTGATGAAGACGTTCGGTGATTCATTCCTGGCGTCGATGCTCGGCGACAACCTGCACAACTTCATCAACCTGATGGACGAGCGTGGGGAGTTGGTATTTTCAGACCGGCAGGCACAGCGCATGGAACGCGCCATGGCGTCGATGGAATTCGGCTTCGGTGAAGGTGGCTATCAACCCAGCGAGTATGTGAAACGCTATCTTCCGCAGAGCACGCTTGACTTGCTCATCGCCGACGAAGCCCACGAGTACAAGACGGGTGGGTCGGCACAGGGCCAGGCCATGGGCGTCATCGCGGCCAAGGCTCGCAAGACCCTGCTGCTGACCGGAACCTTGATGGGCGGCTATGCGGACGATTTGTTCCATCTTCTGTTCCGGGCGCTGCCCGGCCGCATGATCGAAGACGGGTATCGTCCGAGTGCCAGCGGCAGCATGAACGCCGCCGCCATGGCGTTCATGAGGGATCACGGTGTCCTTAAGGATATCTATTCTGAGAGCGACGGCCCGGCCCACAAGACCGCCAAAGGCTCCAAGGTCACGGTCAGAACGGTCAAAGCCCCAGGGTTCGGCCCAAAGGGCGTGCTGCGCTGCGTCCTGCCGTACACGATTTTCCTCAAGCTCAAAGACATCGGTGGCGTGCTGCCTCCGTATGACGAAGAGTTCAGGGAGGTCGCCATGGACGCCGAGCAAGGCGCGACCTACGGCAAGCTGGCCACCAGCCTGACGGCGGATCTCAAGGAGGCCCTGCGCAAGCGGGACACAACGCTTCTGGGCGTCGTCCTCAACGTGCTGCTGGCATGGTCCGACTGCTGCTTTCGGGCAGAGACCGTCCGCCATCCGCGTACGCGGGAGGTGATAGCCTTCACCCCGGCTCAGTTCAACGAGCTGCAGGTGATGCCGAAAGAGCGTGAGCTGATCGATATCTGCCGGGAGGAGAAAGCCGCGGGTCGCAAGACGTTGGTCTATTCCGTCTACACCGGTACGCGGGACACCACCAGCCGGTTGAAGATGCTGCTGGAGCAAGAAGGCTTCAAGGTAGCGGTATTGCGCGCGAGCGTCGATGCCTCTCGCCGTGAAGACTGGATTGCCGAGCAACTTGATCGTGGCATAGACATCCTCATCACCAATCCGGAGCTGGTGAAAACCGGCCTTGATCTGCTGGAGTTCCCTACGATTGTCTTTATGCAATCGGGCTGGAACATCTACACGCTGCAGCAGGCCGCACGCCGTTCCTGGCGTATCGGTCAGAAGCAGCATGTGAAGGTGATCTACCTGGGCTATGCGGCGACGTCGCAGATGACGTGCCTGGCACTGATGGCCAAAAAAATCCTGGTCTCGCAGAGCACGTCGGGAGACGTACCCGAGTCCGGGTTGGATGTCCTCAACCAGGACGGCGACTCCATCGAAGTCGCCCTGGCCCGGCAGCTTGTCGCGGCCTGATGCACCTGCCAGCCGGCGTCCCGCAAGGGCGCCGGCCTTTTTTCCCCACAGGATATGGAGAACATCCAAGGTGATGTCATGCAAGGTGCTGGAAATAGGCCTCGCGCACGACCCGTGCCGCATCATCCACATCGAACGCAGGCAAGCCTGGCCGGAGCAGCGTATCCATGTCGCGCCGGAATGCCACCTTGGCCAACCGGGCATCCAGATGGGCATTGGCCTCCTGCGCGCTGAACTGCGTGCCTTCCTTCTCCAGATACCAGGAGAACGCTTCCATGGCCTTGGCACCATCGACAGCGTACGGCGTGGCACCGGCCTCGCCGAGCTGCCAGGCATGGGCCAGATCGAACAGGTCGCGCCCCTGTTCCCGCTGCATCAGCGCCCGCGTCTTGGTACCCAGCATTTCGTTGATGTCATAGGAATGCGCCGTGGCGCGTACCGGATCGCCATCCTCGTCCAGCGTGTCCAGTTCGACCTGCACCAGCGGATAGAGCGACGCGCTTTCGTTGAGATTGACTTCGACCTTGATGGTCTCCTCGCGCTGCAATCCCAGTGGAACGAACTTGTACGCCGTGCGCAGAATCTTCGAAGGTCGCAGCACATTGCGGATCGCCAGCCAGGCGTCGGCAATCAATGAGTCGCTGGGGCGTCCCAGCACCGGGGCCAGCACGCGGCGCAGATGGCGATCCAGCACCTCGGTGTCCATCGCCTTGACCAGTACCAGGTCGATATCTTCCGAATAGCGCGCCGCGGGCGCCAGGTGTGCCTTGTGCAGCACCGTGCCGCCACGCATGGCCAGGTGCTCGCGCAGCACCTCGTCGGCAAAGATCGCCGCCACGCCGCGCGACAGGCGTAGATCCTGCTCGATCTGGCTGCGCTTGGGCCAGGGCGCCTGCGCCTGCCAGGCAGTCAGGTGGGCGTGCTGCATCATGTATTGGCTCCTTCAAACGTAGCGGGAATCCAGACTTTGAAATCCGGATCGACGCTGCCGGCGGCAGCGTCATCCGAAGGCAGGGGGCCTTCGAGGGCAACCAGCCGCGCCGGCTGGCCTTTGAGCCAGCGTGCAACGGGCACAAGCAGCCCTGACTGGCCGTCGAGCACCATCAGCGCGCCCAGCCGCTGCGCCACCGGGACATTGCGCATGGCATCGAGCGCCGTCGAGAACCCCTCCGGCGTGCATTGCCCCCACAACCCGCGCAGAACTTCCAGCACCCGGGCCATGCCGCCAACCATGCTCTCGCGCTGGATCAGATCCAGGGCGGTCAGCTCGGGCGTACTGACGCGAAACCGTCCCTCGGGGCTTTCATGCCATCGGGTCGGCATCGCCTCGATGCGCACGCGCGTGTGGAAGACGACCTCATGCCGGCCGACGGTGATCGGGCGCCGCTTCTGCGCCACCATCACCTGCGTCACCATCACGGCATAGGGCGAGGCACCATAGACCTCGGCCGCGCTGAGCAGCCCGACGTAGTACGGCGTGCGCAGCGTCTTGCGCAGGTAGGGGTCGAGCCACGCCTCCAACGGTGGGCTGCCCGCCGTCGCGTACTGAAACGGTACGATCAGCCAGTGCTCCGCTCCCCGCGACAGACGCACCAGCCGCCCGCCCTGCTGCTGGCGATAGAGCGCTTTGCGCAACCCTTCGGCGCTCGCCCCGGGCAAGGCCGCGCGCAGATCGTCGCTCCGTACGTTCAACTTGCCCGCACGCTCGAAGGCATTCAGGGCCTCGGACAGGGATTGGGGCATCGGCAGCCTCCTGGATTGCAATCATTTCGCGTAATGTACCATTTTCAGTCCCATAACGCGAAACAAATACATGAATTCCTGCCTGTACCTGCCTGAGCACTGGTCAGGATATTGGCATCCACGCTGCGTGGCGGAAGAAATCGGAGCCCGCCTGTTGCGCATTCTTTAGTGACCGGATCAGGGGGGTGGACGAAGGTATCGGCTCATTGCAACTCGCAACCGAGAGCCGAGCCATGCCAGTCATTCCTCCCTCACGGCGTCTGGTCGGCGTCAGCCTGCTGGCCGCCGCCCTGACCATCGGCTGCGCGACCAGCGCAGCGCCGACCGCGCCACCTCCCGTCGAAGAGGTCGCCACCATCCCCGAGCCCGCCACGCCGGAGCTGATTCCGGTCGTGCGCTACGGACGCTACACCCTCGTCGAGCTCGCGCCCACCGTTGCCCAGCGCGACCTGCTGCAGCAAGTGATCGATGTCAGCATGCCCGAGGAGGCCCGCGCCACAGTCGGCGACGGCCTGCGCCACGTACTCCGGCGCAGCGGCTACCAGCTCTGCGAAACGGCGCATGTCGTCATCGAACTGTATTCGCTGCAATTGCCGGCGGCTCACCTGCGTCTGGGGCCGCTGACCTTGCGCGACGCACTGCTGACCCTGGCCGGCCCTGCCTGGGATCTGCAGGTCGATGACCGCCACCGCCAGATCTGCTTCATCCGCCCCGGCGATGCCCTGGACGTTGCGCCGGCGAGCGAGCCCGTAACCGAACCGGCCGAGACCTTTCCCGTGACGGATGGAGGCCAGCCATGAAGCCATCGCACGCCATGCGTTCGCGCGCGGCCTCCGTAGCACACATCCTGTTGTGGCTGTGGATGGCCGGGCTGACCGCGCTGGTGCTCATCAGCTTTCGGGTCGCCGGCGATCTGGCCGCACAGGAACAGCTCGACACGGCGCTGCGGCAATTGCAGCTGCTTGAGGTGGGGGTGGAGGAATTGAACGACGCCCATCAGACCCTGCAGGCACGGCCCCAGGCTGTCACAGCAGCGGCGCTGCAAAGCACGCGCCAGGCCCTCGATGCCCGCATCGGTCAGTTGGAGCAGGCCCTGGCCGAACGCTCCAAGGTCGACGAACTGGAAGCGCTGCGGCGCGAGGTCGAACAGCTCAAGGCCAGTCGTACAGCAGCCCGCCCCGCCTCTCCCGCACCGGCCCGTGCAATCCGGCCAGCCGCCGCTGCGACCAAGGAGCCGACGATGCCGTTCCGGGTCGTCGGCCTCGATCTGCGGGCGGGACAGCTTACGGTGTCGGTCGCGCCGGCCAGTGGTGAATGGTCGGCCGCGCAGATCCAGGTGGTACTGCCGGGCGAGTCCGTGGGTCAGTGGCGCCTGGATGCCATCGATGGCGGTACGGCGGTATTCAGCCACGCCGGGCAGACGCGCCGGCTGGCGATCCCCTGACGGAGCGCGCGCCATGAAACGCCAGACGATGCTCATCGCGGCTGTGCTGGCCGTGCTGCAGATGCCTGCCATGGCCCAGCAGGCCACCACCAGCCAATCCCGTGTCGTGCCGGCCCAGGTCGAGCAGCACCGGGACGAACGCTTCGCGCGGGACTGGGGACTGCGCGACGACGAATGGGCGCGCTACCGCGAACTGATGGAGGGGCCGCTCGGCATCTACTCGCCCAACCTTGACCCGCTTTCCGCCCTGGGTATCGAAGCGCGCAGTGACGAGGAACGCCGTCGTTATGCGCAGTTGCAAGTGCAGGCCGAGGCGCGGCGTGTCGAGAAATTGTTGGCTTATCAGCGTGCTTATGACGACGCCTGGCAACGCCTGCACCCCGACGCCCAGCGCGTGAATCTGCCGGACGCGACGCCGGGCGGTTTCACCGCGACCGGCAGCGGGCGCACGGCGGTGTTCGTCAAGGAAAGCTGTGCCCCTTGCGGTCAACTCGTGCGGCGCCTGCAAGCCAGCGGCGCCGAGTTCGACGTCTACATGGTCGGCAGCCGCCAGGACGACGCCCGTATTCGAGACTGGGCCCAGCGTGCGCAGATCGACCCGGCGCGGGTGCGCAGCGGTTCGCTCACGCTCAACCATGACGGCGGACGCTGGCTGTCGCTGGGGCTGCCCGGCGAGTTGCCCGCAGTGGTGCGCCAGGTGAATGGTCAATGGCAACGCCAGCCGTGACCCGCATGCGCTCGGCCCTGGCCGTACTGATGCTCAGCAGCCAGATGGCGTGTCCGATCCAGGCACAGGAAACTCCGCCACCGGCCTACCAGCTAGCCGCGCAGCGCGCCGGCGTCCCATCGACCGTACTCTATGCGGTAGCACTTCAGGAAAGCGGCATCCGGCGCGGCCCCCGTATCGTTCCCTGGCCCTGGTCGCTGAACATCGCTGGCGAGTCGCGCCGCTATGCCACCCGCGCCGAGGCCTGTGCAGGTTTGCAGCAGGCGTTGCGCCAGGTACCGCCCACCCGCGTCGATGCCGGCCTGGGGCAGATCAACCTTGGCTATCAGCAACACCGCTACCGCCGTCCCTGCGATCTGCTCGCCCCCTATGCCAACCTGGCCATCGCCGCCGAGATCCTGCGCGAACAGCACCAGCCTGGCGAGGATTGGCTACTCGCGATCGGCCGTTACCACCGACCCGCGGGTGGTGCGCCCGCTGCACGCTACCGGCGCAGCGTGTCCCAACACTTGGCCCGCGTGATCGGTGAATCACCGCCGGGCATCCAGGGCCGTGCCCATTGAAAAACGGGCGCGGCGCAGATCCCATTCTTTGCTGATCCCGTTTGCCCATGGCGTGAAGGTAGCGGCTCCCTGACTCAAGGAGCCGCTTCATGTCCCCCACCGCCTCTGTCCCAACGACCCGGCCCACCAGCGGCCTGCCATTTACCCGTTGGCTCCAGGCTGATGGCGCATTGCTGGTAGCGCTCTTGGCATCGCATGGCGCCAGTGCCCAACCCACACCGCTGGTCGTCGTGGAGGATCGCGGCGGCGCTTCCGCGCTGCCGTACTACGAAGCGCTCAACCTCCAGCCACGCTCGCCCGGCGCGGAGCGTCCGCTCATTCCCGTACCGGCCGTACCGGCGAAACTCGTCAGCGAGGCAGACATGCTGCCGGTGCGCAGCCCGACGCTCTCACCGGGCACCGTTGCGCGTCGCGTCATCGAAGCGCCGGGCTTGCAGCCATTCTTCCTGATCGGAGACGACGACGCCTCGCATGCCTGGCTGCGCAAACACGCCACGGCGCTGCGCGAACGCGGCGCCGTGGGTCTGGTAGTCAATGTCGAGACCCCGGCCGGGCTGACCCGCCTGCGCGAGGCGGCGCCCGGTTTGGAGCTTGCGCCGGTGGCCGCCGATGATCTGGGCGAACGCCTGAGCGTACAACATTACCCCGTGCTGATCACGAGCACCGGTATCGAGCAGTGACGCCATGGCGCAGACGCAACCCGTGGAGGTTCTGCTGCGGCCAGCGGTTGAACTGTATTCCGTCGTGGTCTGCGCCGCCGCCGCGACGTTGTCCCTGGTGGCACCGTGGTCGCTCGCGCTGACGCCGGCCATCGGCATTGGCAGCGCACTGGCCTTCACCGCCTTCGGCGCCATTCGCCTGCGCCAGGCACTGGCGATCTTGCGCTACCGCCGCAACATTCGCCGGCTCCCGCGCTACGTGATGCGCAGTCGCGACGTGCCGGTCAGCCAGCAGCGCCTGTTCGTGGGGCGGGGGTTCATGTGGGAACAGAAGCACACCCATAGGCTGATGCAGACGTACCGGCCGGAGTTCCGGCGCTACGTCGAGCCGACGCCGGCCTACCGGCTGGCGCGTCGCCTGGAGGAACGGCTGGAATTCGCGCCGTTCCCGCTGTCCCGGCTGTCCGCGCTCACGGCCTGGGATGTGCCCATGAATCTGGTGCGCCCGCTGCCGCCGGTGGGCGGGCTGCCGCGCCTGCACGGCATCGAACCCGATGAGGTGGACGTCAGCCTGCCGCTCGGTGAGCGCGTCGGCCATTCGCTGGTGCTGGGCACCACACGCGTGGGCAAGACGCGACTCGCCGAGTTGTTCGTCACCCAGGACATTCGCCGCAGGAACGCCGCGGATGAACACGAGGTCGTGATCGTCATCGATCCCAAGGGGGATGCCGATCTCCTGAAGCGGATGTACGTCGAGGCCAAGCGCGCGGGGCGCGAAGGCGAGTTCTACATCTTTCATCTCGGCTGGCCGGAAATCAGCGCCCGCTACAACGCCGTGGGCCGCTTCGGGCGGATCTCGGAAGTGGCGACACGCATCGCGGGACAGCTCTCCGGCGAAGGCAACAGTGCAGCTTTCAGGGAGTTCGCGTGGCGGTTCGTCAACATCATCGCGCGCGCCTTGGTGGAACTGGGGCAGCGCCCGGACTACATGCTGATCCAGCGCCACGTGATCAACATCGACGCGCTGTTCATCGAGTACGCCCAGCACTACTTCGCCAAGACGGAGCCCAAGGCCTGGGAGGTGATCGTCCAGATCGAGGCCAAGCTCAACGAGAAGAACATCCCGCGCAACATGATCGGGCGCGAGAAGCGCGTGGTGGCGCTGGAGCAGTACCTCTCCCAGGCGCGCAACTACGACCCAGTGCTCGACGGCTTGCGCTCGGCGGTGCGCTACGACAAGACCTACTTCGACAAGATCGTTGCATCGCTGCTCCCGCTGCTGGAGAAGCTCACCAGCGGAAAAATCTCTCAGCTTCTTGCCCCGAACTATTCCGACCTCAATGACCCCAGGCCGATCTTCGACTGGATGCAGGTCATCCGAAAACGTGCCATTGTCTATGTCGGTCTGGACGCGCTGTCCGACGCCGAGGTCGCCGCAGCGGTCGGCAATTCCATGTTCTCCGACCTGGTTTCGGTCGCCGGCCACATCTACAAGCACGGGATCGACGACGGCCTGCCAGGCGCATCGGCTGGCGCGCGCGTGCCGATCAACGTCCATGCCGACGAGTTCAATGAATTGATGGGCGACGAGTTCATTCCGCTCATCAACAAGGGCGGCGGTGCGGGCCTGCAAGTCACCGCCTACACGCAGACGCTTTCCGACATCGAGGCGCGCATCGGCAACCGCGCGAAGGCCGGTCAGGTGATCGGGAATTTCAACAATTTGTTCATGTTGCGCGTGCGCGAGACGGCCACCGCGGAACTGCTGACGAGGCAGTTGCCGAAGGTCGAGGTCTATACGACCACCATCGTCTCGGGCGCGACGGACAGCTCGGATATCCGCGGCGCGACGGATTTCACGTCGAACACCCAGGACCGCATCAGCATGTCCAGCGTGCCGATGATCGAGCCGTCGCACGTCGTAGGCCTGCCCAAGGGCCAGTGCTTCGCGCTGCTGCAGGGCGGTCAGCTTTGGAAGGTGCGCATGCCGCTGCCGGCCCCGGACCCCGATGAAGTGATGCCCAGGGATCTGCAGCAGCTCGCGGAGTACATGCGCCAGAGCTATACGGAAGCCGGACGCTGGTGGGAGAACCTGGGCACGCCCGGCCGCCAGGACGAACCCCTGCCGGACAATCTGCTCGATGACCTGGCCGAGGCCGACAGCGCTGCCACCGAGGCACGGCCATGAGCGATGGCACCTCCACCGTGCAACAGCAGCAAGGCCGTCGGCACGGCCTGATCGTCGGCCTGATCACCTTGCCGTTGCGGCTGTTCGGGGTGCTCGTGGCCTCGCTGCTGCTCTCGATCATCATCGAGTGCATCGGCATGCACACGCTCTGGAAAGACCAGGGCTGGCGGCACTCGCAGGCGATGCTGCAATACGAACTCGGCCATCTCTCCAATCATTTCACCCGCAGCGCCGTCGTGCGCGAACCCGGCCACACGGCGCACCAACTGGTCGATACCGGCTTTGAATGGATGTTCGTCAGAACCGGATTACTCGACCGGATGAACCACACCGCCGAGCGCGCCAGGCGCCCCGCTCGCGAGGATGCGCGCAACTTCCGCTACTACATCAGCCAAGCCTACACCTGGTCCGAGAACTACCTGATCGCCGCAGCTTTCATCACGCTGACATTTCTGGTCCGCCTTCTGGTGCTGGTGCTGACCTTGCCGCTCTTCTTCCTGGCGGCGTTCGTCGGTTTCGTTGACGGGCTGGTGCGCCGCGACGTGCGCAAGTTCGGGGCCGGCAGGGAGTCGGGCTTCATCTACCACCGCGCAAAGGCCGCACTGCTACCACTGGCCGTGCTGCCCTGGGTGATCTATCTGGCGATGCCGATTGCGGTGCATCCACTGCTGATCCTGCTACCCAGCGCGGCACTGCTGGGGCTTGTCGTGGCCTTGGCTGCCAGCAGTTTCAAGAAGTACTTGTAGACCTGCGCGGCCGTTCGTTACGGCCCAGAGGGGTCATGTGATCCCTCAAGAAAGAACAGGGACGGGGCGCAATGGCGCCCCGTTTTCATTGGAGGAGCGGTCTCGGCGCGAAGGTCGCCGATCCACGTTTCCGCCACGCGGCGGTCGGCACTGGCGAACCACACATTCCATTCGGTGATGTCGGAACATGGCACCGCCCGCCTGTCTTCCAGTCGGTAGCGCGACCTCATGCCCAGGAAGTGTTTCCCGAGCATGGGTGGACGATACCTCACCTTCTCCCGTTATCCCAACCCCACGACAGCCCACCAATACGGTAGCCGCGCAGTTCCCATTGTTTGCGGCCTGAGCGCGCCTGCCTCGCCACGATCGAGCCATTGCTGATCTGACGAGGAATGGCGCGATGGTGCTTCCGCTTCGGCTCCGCGCCGCACGCTGCGGCGCGACCGTTCTGTTCATGACCGCCCTGATGGCCGGCGTGCCACTGGCCGCCCAGGCCGGCACAGCGGCGCAACGCGAGGAACTGGCGGCAGCGCTGCGCCAGCTCGACGCGCTGGAGCGTTTCATTGCGCAGAGCGCGGCCGATGCGCCGGTCACACCGGGCGAACGCTACCACTTCGACTACCCGCGCCTGCTCGATGATCTGGCGCGCGTGCGCGCCGGCCTCCAGACCCACCTCTCCCCCTCTCGCGCCCAGCCGCGCGATCCCGCCGAGCTGGCCGGCGACTACCGCGTCGACGCCGCGGCCACCGAGACACCGGAGGCCCGGCCATGACCTCCGCGCAACTCGCCGCCTTTCAAGCCAACAGCAGCATCGCACCCGCGCTTATGGCGACCGTGCTGGTCGGCCTGGTGTTCGCCGTGCTGCTGCTGTGGGGCGCATGGGCCATTCGCACGGCCTACGTCGGGTGGGCTGAGGAACGGATCAATCAGCGTCAGTTCCTGGGCGTCATCGTGAGATTCCTCGCGCTGTACCTGGTGCTGACTTTTTTCCTCCTCTCGTAACCAGAAAGGGTCAGACCATGGAAACTCGCCTCTCTCTCACCCGCCTCGTCCGGCGTACCTCGCTGGTACTGAGCCTCTTCACGCTGCCCGCGCTGTCATTCGCGCAGGGCCTGCCCTCGCTGGAGAACCCTTCGCGAGGCACTGGCGGCGGCATCATGGAGACGATCAGGAACTACGGGTACGACATCGTGTTGCTGGTCGCGCTGCTGGTGGTCGCCAGCATGTTCATCGGGGTGTGCTACCACGCGTACGGCACCTACGCCGAGATCCATACGGGCAGGAAAACGTGGGGGCAGTTTGGCCTCACCGTAGCAGTCGGGGCGGTGTTGCTGGTCATCGGCATCTGGCTGCTGACTGAAGCGACCGGCATCCTGTAAGGGGCTGACCATGTCCGAGCATCATGTTCGCACTGACGGCACGGTCTCGTTCCTGCCTCACCGCCTCAACCGGCATCCGGTGGTGGTGCGCGGGCTGACGGCCGATGAGCTGTGGATCTGCTGCGGCCTGTCCGGCGCGGCGGGACTGCTGCTCGGCGCGCCGCTGGCCTGGCTATTCTCGACCATCGCATTGGCGCCGACCTGCATCGTGCTGGGCATCGCCTTCGGCGTGTTCGTCGGCGGCGGCATGCTGCGCCGGCAGAAACGCGGCCGGCCCGACACCTGGTTGTACCGCCACCTGCAATGGTGGATCGCGTCCCGGTATCCCTTGCTCGCCGGCTGGGTCGGCGGGCATGTGCTGATCATGCGCAGCGGCTTCTGGTCGAACCGGAGGGGCGTGCGATGAGCCGGTTCCGCAACGAGGTGGCTCACCTGCAGGCGCACATCAGGACGCTGCGCATCGGCGCCGCTGCCTTGCTGCTGGTCGCCCTGGTGATGGGCGGCGGCTGGTGGAGCGCACCACGCGATCTGACGATACACGTCCCGCCCGATCTGCGTTCCGGCAGTACGCGGCAATGGTGGGAAGTGCCGCCGGAAAGCATCTATGCCTTCACCTTCTATGTGTTCCAGCAACTGCAGCGCTGGCCCACGAATGGCGAAGAAGACTACGCGCGCAATCTCCATGTGCTTTCGCCGTACCTGACGCCAGCCTGCCAGGCCTTCCTGAAAGCCGACTACGACTACCGCCGCAGTACCGGCGAATTGCGCCAGCGCGTGCGCGGCATCTACGAGATTCCTGGCCGCGGCTACGGCGACAACCCCACCGCCCGGGTGCGAGTGGTGTCCGACCGCGATTGGGTCGTGACGCTCGACATCAGCGCGGACGAGTACCACGGCCCGGAACAAGTCAAGCGGGCCCTGGTGCGCTACCCGATCAAAGTCGCCCGTGCCGACGTCGATCCCGCCCGCAATCCCTTCGGCCTCGTCCTCGACTGCTATGACGGCGCGCCGCAACGCATCGCCACCCCGGCGCCGGAAGCACCGGCGCGCGGCGGACTGGGTGTGCAAGGAGAGAACCCATGAGACCTCTACTCATCACCTGGCTGGGTGTACTGGCTGTGGTGGCAGCGCCCATCGCCCAGGCCGTGGAGATTCTGCGCTGGGAGCGATTGCCCCTGGCCGTACCGCTGGTGGTCGATCAGGAGCGCATCGTGTTCATCGATCGCAACGTCCGCGTCGGCGTGCCGGCCAGCGTCGGTGACCGCTTGCGCGTACAGAGCGCGGGCGGCGCGATCTACCTGCGCGCCAGTGAGCCGATCGAGCCGACGCGCCTGCAGTTGCAGGATGCAGACAGCGGCGCGCTGATCCTGCTCGATATCGCCGCCGAACCAGCCAGGGACGGCGAGCCTCCACTGGAGCCGGTGCGTATCGTCGAAGGCGACGCCACGCCGCTGCGCTACGGCCAGCAGCAGGACACCGAAAGCGCGACGACTGCCGCTGCGGAGCCGGCACGATCGCCCCGGCGCGAGACGCCGGTGCCGGTGGTTCTGACACGCTACGCCGCACAAAACCTCTTCGCACCGCTACGCACCGTGGAGCCGGTGGCGGGGATCATGCGCGTGAATCTGCGCCGCGACCTGTTGCTCGACACGCTGCTGCCGACTCTGCCGGTGCGCGCCACCGCGCTGGCGTCGTGGCGCCTGGAAGACCAGTGGGTGACGGCGGTACGCCTCACCAACACCAGCGGCGGCTGGCTCACGCTCGACCCGCGCGCTCTGCAGGGCGACTTCCTCACCGCCACGTTCCAGCATCCCGGCCTGGGGCCACGCGGCACGCCGGAAGACACCACCGTGCTGTACCTCGTCACGCGCGGTGGTGATCTGGCGAAGTCGCTGCTGCCGGCCATCCAGCGCTTCGACCCGGCGGTGCACCTGCCGAACGCGGCCGACGACATCACGGAGGCCGACCATGCGCAGTAACGGCCTGTTGAAGTGGCTGATGATCCCGGTGGTGCTGCTGGCGTTGTTCTTCGGCATCCGCCTGTTCTCCGGTGGCGCGCCCGAGCCGGGCACGCTCGACGCCGGCAACCAGCTCACGCCGGAGGAAATGCAGGCGCTGGGCATCGAAGGCGATACCCCGAGCGATACCGTCGCGACCCTCGTTGCGCAGGTCAAGCAACTGCGCACCGAACTGCAGACGGCCACCGCCGACAACCGTACGCAGCGTGAAGAGAACCAGCGGCTGCGCCAACGCGAAAGCGCCATTGACCAACGCATCAACAACGCCCTGGAAGCCGAACGCAGCAACCTGCTGCGCGACCAGCAGCAACTGGCGAGCGAACGCCAGCAGACCGAGGGGTTGCTGGCGGATCTGCAGCACCGGCTTGAAAGCATTGGCGGCGGCGGCCATACCGATCTGCCCGTCGGCCTCGGCCTGCGCGACGGCGACGGTGAGGACCTCTCCAGCGAGGACGCGATCCGCTGGGTGGAGCCGGACGACGCCAGGCAGAGCGACGGGCGCAGCGGCAGCGGCGGCGTGAGTTTCCCGACCAGCTTCGGGCCGGCGCAGAAGCCCCTGGAGACCACCATCGGCAGCGTGGCCGACGCTGGTGCCCGCGCGGCCGGCGTGAGCAGCGCCAAAGCCGTCTATACGGTGCCGACGAACTCCACCCTCATGGGCTCGGTCGCGATGACGGCCCTCATTGGCCGTGTACCGATCGACGGAACCGTCAACGATCCGTTCCCATTCAAAGTCCTGGTCGGGCCGGACAACCTGACCGCGAACGGCATCGACATTCCGGACGTGGCCGGCGCCGTGTTCAGCGGCACGGCCAGCGGGGACTGGACGCTCTCGTGCGTCAGGGGGCAAGTCCGCTCCATCACGTTCGTGTTCCACGACGGAACTGTGCGCACGATTCCCGAAGACAGCGAACGCAACAGCCAGCAGAACAACCAGCAGGATGGTTTGGGCTGGATCAGCGACCCCTTTGGCATTCCTTGTGTCGGTGGCGAACGCCGCAGCAATGCACAGCAGTATCTAGGCACCCAGGCCTTGATCACCGCAGCCGGTGCGGGCGCGGCCTCGCTCATTGACTCTGACAGCGGCCAGATGTCGTACGCCGGAGCAGACGGCTCCATCGGCACGGTGGGCATCAGCAGCAACGAGGCTGTGGGCCGCATCCTGGCCGGTGGCGTGCGCGACATGTCCGACTGGGTCAACAAGCTCTACGGCCAGGCCTTCGCCGCCGTCTATGTGCAGCCCGGCGCGCGGGTCGCAGTGCACCTCGAAAAACCCCTTGAGATCGACTACGACCCCGAAGGCCGCCGTGTCGACCATCGGGCAGGAGAAGCTCATGCACTCGAATTGGACTAAGTCGCTGCTGCTGGCAGCGGCCGTGGCGGCACTGGCCGGCTGCGCGACCAGCAAGGAAGAGCTGCTGCCGCACGGTGGCCGCACCATGCAGGACATCTGGCACCAGCATGCCGGCGACGGCACGGGTGGCGGTGGTACGGGCCAGGTGGCTCGCCGCCAACTGCTCGATGCCCGCCAGAGCCTGCGCCGCCCGCTGAGCGACGCGGATGTGCGGGCCGCTCCCGCTGAACAGGCACGCTACACGCGCACCGCCGCCGATGAGGTGCGCAACCAGTTTCAGCGCTTGCCCAACCCCGATTTGCTGATGTACGTGTTCCCGCATTTGGCGGGAACCGACCCGGTTCCGGTGCCGGGCTACACGACCATCTTCCCGCTGTACCAGCGTGTCCAGTACGCCATGCCGGGCGAACGCACGGAGGAAATGTAATGGACGCCTCCCACCCCGAAGTTGAGACGGCGGTAATGCGTCCACGGAACCGCAACTGCTGTCTGGTCCGTGCTAAACCAAAGCTGTCTTGGACCAAACTGGAGTCATGATCATGACGAATACCGTTGTTGGCGTCGATATCGCAAAGAGCGTGTTTCAGATCCACGAAGTAAGCAGCGTGACGGGTGAGGTTGTGAGCATTCAGGTCAAACGTGCTCGCTTCTTGCAGTACTTCGCCAACCGGAAACGCAGCCTAATCGGCATTGAAGCATGTGGTGGAGCACAGCATTGGGCCCGCCAACTCACCGCTATGGGGCATACGGTCAAGTTGTTACCTGCACAAATGGTCAAACCGTTCGCATGCGGAAACAAGAGCGACATGGCAGACGCCAAGGCGATATGGATAGCAGTACAGCAACCCGGGATACGGGAGGCGGCAATCAAAACGGAAGCCCAGCAGGCTGTGTTGGCCTTGCATCGGATGCGTCAACAGTTGGTTAAGTTTCGCACCGCCCAGATCAACGCATTGCGCGGCTTGCTGACGGAGTACGGTGAAGTGATGCCGCTCGGGCGAGATGCATTGGCAAAAATGTTGCCTGGGGTGTTCGCGCGCGTGGCAGAGCGTCTGCCTGCAGTGCTGATCGAGACACTCCGCGAACAATATGCGCGGATAAGGCAAATCGACGAGCAAGTATCGGAAATCGAGCGCCGATTGCGTGAGTGGCACAAGGAAGATGAGGCCTGCAAACGAATCGCCGCGATACCTGGCGTCGGGCTACTGACTGCGACGGCAACCGTTGCGGCGATGGGCGACCCCAAGGCATTCAAGTCAGGTCGCGAATTCGCAGCCTGGTTAGGACTGGTACCTCGTCAAACCGGAACCGGTGGGCGAGTGAAACTGCTCGGAATCAGTAAGCGTGGCGATACCTATCTGCGCACACTATTGATTCACGGTGCCCGCGCTGTTCTCACGAGCAGTAAAGCACCGCCCGAATGGGCGGTGAATTTGGCCAAGCGTCGTCCAATGAACGTAGCTGTGGTGGCATTGGCTAACAAGATGGCACGAACGTTGTGGGCGCTTTTGGCTTACCAACGCTCGTATCAAGCTGGGTACGCAGGTCGGCCGGTTTGACCAGCCCCATCGTACTTCCTATCAATTTCAACAGAGGGTGGATAGCTGAAAGGTTGCGAAGGTACGTAAGAAGTGATGGCAAACAGGTCGGACCGCGACCCACTAAGTCTGAATCAGTAGTTGGACTTCGAGTCCATCGAGGAAATGAGACGTGGGTCGGCGTATTCCATCAGGGCCAGCAGGTATCTGACCTGCAACACAGGCCGGATATAAAACTGCAGCCGTGTCCTGTTGTGACATCACAGAAGACGTTCTTGGCGAACGGGAGGCGTCCATATAACTACTGATGGCGTGGTCATTGCCCTGGCGCAGCGCGACCGCCAAGCGCATCGACGCGGAGCCAGACCGGCCGAACGGCTGGCAACGGCATGTCGACGCCTTGCGCGAAGCCGGCATCCCCGAGCCCGGCGCTGCCGTCCAGGGGCGCAGACCGGCCACGCAGGCCAACGAGCAGGCGCTGTACGACACCGCCCCGTCGTTCGTCGAGCTGCTGCTCTGGACGGAATACCTGCCGGCCTCGCAGTGCATGCTGCTGGAGGATGGGGTCTCGGTCGCTGCCTTCTTCGAGTTGACCCCGTTGGGCACCGAAGGCCGCGAGGCCGCATGGCTGGGCCAGGCCAGGGACTCGCTGGAAAACGCGCTGCAGGACAGCTTCGACGAACTCGACGATAACCCATGGGTGGTGCAGTTGTACGCCCAGGACGAAACCAGCTTCGATCAGTACCTGAAGACCTTGCACGGCTACGTGCAGCCGCGCGCGCAAGGCACGCGCTTCACCGACTTCTATCTGCGCTCCTTCGCCCACCATTTGCGTGCGGTGGCAAAACCGGGCGGCTTGTTCGAGGACACCGCCGTGACCCGCCTGCCATGGCGCGGCCAGAGCCGCCGGGTACGCATGGTGGTCTTCCGTCGTGTGACCGGCCATGCCGCGCGCCGCGGCCAGACGCCGGAGCAGGCGCTCAACGTGGTCTGCGACCGCCTCGTCGGCGGCCTGGCCAACGCCGGCATCCAGGCCCATCGCCTGGGCGCTCCGATGATCCACGATTGGTTGCTGCGCTGGTTCAACCCCAGGCCCACGCTGCTGGGGCCAGGCCCCGACGACCGGGCGCGTTTCTATCGCCTGACCGCGTACCCGGATGCGACGGAGCCCGACGAGATCGAGCTGGCCAGCGGGCGCGACTTCGCCCAGCGGTTGTTCTTTGGCCAACCGCGCTCGGACGCCGCGCAAGGCCTCTGGTACTTCGACGGTCTGCCGCACCGGGTGGTGGTGACCGACCGCCTGCGCACGCCGCCGGCGACAGGTCACCTGACTGGCGAAACGCGCAAGGGCGATGCCATCAACACGCTGTTCGACCAGATGCCAGAGGATACGGTGATGTGCCTGACTCTGGTCGCCACGCCGCAGGACGTGCTGGAAGCCCACCTCAACCAACTGGCCAAGAAGGCGGTTGGCGAGACTCTGGCGTCGGAACAGACGCTGCAGGACGTGCACGAAGCACGCTCACTGATCGGCAGCTCGCACAAGTTGTATCGCGGCAGCCTGATGTTCTATCTGCGTGGCCAGGATGAGGCAGAACTCGATAGCAAGGGGCTGCAACTGGCGAACGTCATGCTCAACGCCGGGCTGCAACCCGTTCGCGAGGAAGACGAAGTCGCGCCGCTCAACAGCTACCTGCGCTGGCTGCCTTGTCTCTACAACCCGGCCCAGGATCGCAAGCAGTGGTACACGCAGCTCATGTTCGTGCAGCACGCGGCGAACCTTGCCCCGGTATGGGGTCGCAGCCAAGGCACGAACCATCCGGGCATCACGCTGTTCAATCGGGGCGGCGGCGTCATCACTTTCGATCCGTTGAACCGCTTGGATCGGCAGATGAATGCCCACCTTTTCCTGTTCGGCCCCACTGGCTCGGGCAAGAGCGCAACCCTCAATAGCTTGCTCAATCAGGTGACTGCGATCTACCGGCCGAGGCTGTTCATCGTCGAAGCTGGCAACTCCTTCGGGCTGTACGGTGATTTCGCACGCAAGCTCGGCCTGACGGTCAATCGCGTCAGGCTGGCGCCAGGCTCGGGGGTGAGCCTCGCGCCGTTCGCGGATGCGCGGCGGCTGATCGAGACCCCAAGCGATGTGCAGACGCTCGATGCCGATGCGCTGGACAACGAGCAAGCCGATACCGTCGGTGAGGCCGAGGCGGACGAGCAGCGTGATGTCCTCGGCGAACTCGAAATCACCGCGCGGCTGATGATTACCGGCGGCGAAGAGCGTGAGGAAGCACGCATGACGCGTGCCGATCGCTCGCTGATTCGTCAGTGCATCCTCGATGCAGCGCAGCGTTGTCACGGCGAGGGTGGCGAACAGCGTACGGCGCTCACGCGTGATGTGCGCGATGCGCTACGCGAGCGCGGGCATGACACCACGCTGCCGGAAACCCGGCGCACGCGTCTGCTGGAGATGGCGGACGCGATGGATATGTTCTGCCAGGGCAGCGATGGTGAGATGTTCGACCGCGATGGCACGCCGTGGCCCGAGGCGGATATCACCATCGTCGATCTGGCGACGTACGCACGCGAGGGCTACAACGCCCAGCTCTCGATCGCCTATGTCTCGTTGATCAATGCGGTCAACAATATCGCCGAGCGCGATCAGTTCCTCGGGCGGCCAATCATCAACGTGACCGACGAAGGACACGTGATTACGAAGAACCCGTTGCTCGCGCCCTACATCGTAAAAATTACAAAAATGTGGCGCAAGTTAGGGGCATGGTTCTGGCTGGCTACGCAAAACATCGACGACCTGCCGCGCGCGGCGGAGCCAATGCTGAACATGATCGAGTGGTGGATCTGCCTGTCGATGCCACCCGATGAAGTCGAGAAGATTGCCAGGTTCCGCGAGCTGTCGCCCGCGCAGAAGGCATTGATGCTGTCGGCGAGAAAGGAAGCCGGCAAGTTCACCGAGGGCGTCATGCTCTCAAAGAGCCTGGAAGTGTTGTTCCGGGCCGTCCCGCCCAGCCTTTACCTGGCACTCGCACAGACAGAGCCGGAAGAGAAAGCCGAGCGTTTCCAGCTCATGCAGCAGTTCAACATCTCCGAGCTGGAAGCGGCCTTCAAGATCGCCGAACAGATCGACCGTGCACGCGGCATCACGCCGTTGCCGTACGACGACGTGTTCGCCTGAGACGCGGAGCCGACCATGCTGACATCACTACCTCCCATCTCCAGCAAATCCCGCCGCCGGCGGGCACGGATTGCCATCGGCGCCGTGCTCGCCGCCATTCTGCTCGCCGCACTGGTGCTCGTTCTGGTGGCCCAGAGCGGAGACCCGACCGCCAGAGACGTCACCGCGCCCGCCGCGCAACATCCCCCCGGCCCGCCATGGCGCCACGGCCCCGGAACCGCCCGTTTCACCATCGTGGTGTATGCGGATCTCGAGTGCCCGTTCTGCCAGTCCTACGTGCCGGTGCTGCGGGCCTGGGTCGATACGCAGCCCGACGTCAATCTGCAATGGCATCACCTGCCACTGGCCGCGCACGACCCCATGGCAGGAGAAGCCGCCCGCTGGGCCGAGTGTGTGGGCGAGACCTTCGGTCACGCGCACTTCTGGGACGCCGCAACCTGGTTCTACCAGCACACCCGCGGCAGTGGGCAGGGACTGCCGCCCGGCGTCGAATACCCCGAGCAGGATCAGGCCGTACGCACCTGCCTGGAGAGCGAACGGCCTGCCGCCGCGGTCGCTGCGCAAGCCGAACAGGCACACCGCGAAGGCGTGGAAGGCACCCCGTCGCTGCCCCTGATCGACCAGGCCACCGACCGAGCGATGACCCTGACCGGGCCGGTTCAGGGCGATGCGCTGCTGTCGGCGCTCGACCTGCTGGCATCCCCGCTCACCGCAGAGGAGAAACCTGATGCTCAATAAGTTCATCCACTCCCAATCGTCGCGCCTGGCAGCGACCTGTCACGGCGTGGCCAGCAATGCCGACTGCCAAGAAACCAGGAGCGTACGGTTCTCGCTGGCAATCGAGATCGGCCAGTTCGGCAGTCTCGACGAAGCCATCCAACAGTCGGTGGCGTATGTGCGTGAGCAGCGCTTCGAACAGCAGTGCGACGGCGAACAGTTCGTTGCCATGGCGCTGCACGTCGATGTCCGTGACGAGCAGGAGGCACTGGTTCTGCGCGGCATCGTGCTCGGCCAGGGAATGGATTGGTGCATGCCGGCACGTACGCGCAAGGAAGCGCGCAGCATCTCCATGCAGATCGAGCAGCTCTCTGAGGAATATGTCCGTCAGGACTTTCTGGTCGAGCGGGTTACCGCGCAGCGCCTGGGCAGCGACCCGGCGGAACGCATTACCGAACGTCTCGCCTATCTGGAGGGCAGTCTGGTCAGTCCGGCCTGGCGCGATAGCGTCACCCGGGCGCTCAGGCAGCACCTGCGTCAGCAACCGATTCGGAGCTGACCTCTCGTTTTGACCGCCGATCCAATCGGCGGCATCCCAGGTAGCCGGCAATCTTGAAGGCTACGGTGCGGACGATGCCCGCGCTGATTGCACACCCGATCCGCTTCGCATCCCCCGCGCGGACGGCCGTCCACACCAGGGCGGTGGATGCATTTTTTTCGACCAACCACCCTGGAGGGCTTGCCCTCCAGAGGGCGCCTCCAAACCAATGAAGGAGGCAATCATGGCAACAAAACTATCCGTCGAAGACAGCGCCAAGCTGTTCAAGATGCTCGATACCCAGCACGAAGACTGGATCATCGCCCGCGCGCTGCAAATCGTGGAGCGCAGAGTCTTTCGCCGTGGCAAAGCCATGTGCGATCCGCAAGCGGTCAAGGACTTCCTTCGATCCAAACTAATGGATCAGCGCAACGAAATCTTTGCGATCCTGTTCCTCGACAGCAAGCACCGGATAATCGCCTACGAGGAACTCTTCCACGGCACCATCGACCACACCAAGGTCTACCCGAGAGTGGTAATCGGCAAGGCGCTGGAACACAACGCTGCCGCCGTTATTCTCAGCCACAACCACCCCTCGGGCGTGTCTGATCCGAGCCATGCCGATCGGAGGCTGACGAGCGTTCTGCAGTCTGCGTTGAAGCCTGTCGACATCCGCGTGCTCGATCACCTGGTCATTGGTGAGGGGCAGCCGTTTTCCTTTGCCGAACACGGCCTGATCTAAGCATCGCGTTCATCCCCTGGGAGCCTTGGCTCCCATTTTTATACGCACCAAGGACGATGGCTGTCTGCATGGCACTGCGCGTCTGGCAGCAGAAAAGCGGGAAGCGCGGATTTCCCTTTGTTTGTCGTTCCTCTTACCGCCATGGAGTCGACTACCACCCTGATCAACTTCGTGGTGGCCCGTCATGGCGGCTTCTTCCCACTCTCCCAATCACTCGCTCTCCTGGCGGTATGCACTCGCCGCCGGGTTGCTCATGGTGCTGTTCGGCCCGGTAGCCAACGCCACGGACATCATCGTCGTCACCGACAGCCATCATCCGATCGAGTCGCCTGACGGCGTGAGGGTCATCGAGCTGGACGCCGCGCAACGGATCGAAGCCGAGCTCGCGGCCAATCTGCCCAACGACCCCGTCCGCAGTACCGCCATGGTGCAGCGACGCCTGAAAGAAGGCGGTACGGCGTTGCAACAGCGACTTGGCAACGCCTACCAGGGAATTGTCGATGCCTGGAGCCTGGGCATCACCACCATTCCAGCCGTGGTCGTCGGCCAGCGGTATGTGGTGTATGGCGAACAGGACATCGCCAAAGCGCTGGCCCGCGTCGCCGAGTACCGGGAGGCACGGCCATGATGCGCCGCATTTCCCGCCGTTTCCGGCTAAGTGTCGCCATCGCGCTGCTGGGCGGAGCGACTTCGAGCTTTGCCCTCAACACGGCCACCATCGTCTCTTCAACGCTGTCTCCCGACTGCCTCGAATACCGGGTCGTCGGGATCTGCTACTGGCTGTTCTGCACCCAATTCGGCTGCTCGGTGCGTACGTCGGTCAAGGTCAGGCATTACGTTCCCGACGCCGTGGTGTCGAGCTATGCCAACACCGGCGAAAACCCCTGGGTCGAAGTGCGCGCGATGAGCGCGCCCAACGCCACGGCGCAAGGTGGCGGCGACGGCACCACCAACGAAGACCATGAGAACAACCTCGCCAAGTTCCGCAACGCGGACGTGATCGGCCACCCCGGCGGCCAGGTGTTCAGCCAGTTTGCTTCGGCCTCCGGCTACTTCTGCGAAGGCGCTGGCACCGCGTTCATGCCGTACCTGCTGAGCACCCTCGACACGTTGGCCTGGCGTTACAACGTCCCCGAGCTCGCCTATCCCGAGTCGCTGATTCCCGGCATGCGCGAGATTGGGGCGCGCAGCACGCTCAACCTGTGGGGCAACGTGTACCCCAGGGGCGGCCTGCTGCACCAGGTCGACGACCACAAGGCCAGCGCCATCGTGGCCCAGAGAGCAGGCGACATCGTGACCCGCCGCGGGCAGTTGCACGTGTACCAGCCCCTGCTGGCCAACGCGCGCGACGGCTATTGGCCGGCCGGTGCGCTGATGGAAACCGATGCATCGACCGGCAAGTGGCAGGAGCTCACGCCGCACCTGTCGTCCACCTGCGCGGTATTTCCCCATAGCGGACCGCTGACCCAGGCGCAGCAAGGCGACTACGCCTGGGCACTGTGGCGCCCGTACAGCTGCTGCGAGCGCCGCGGCCAGGTGTTCCTGGGCAGCACGGATTTCAACTGAGGACACTTCGATGGAACGTATCGACCTCAAGTATTCCATGCGCCCTCGGTGGCGGATCGCCGCACTGGCTGGCGCGCTTGGCCTCGCCAGCGGCCTTGCAGGTGCGCAGAACGGCTATCAGGCAAGCGGCACTGTCATCGGCGACGAAGTCATGTACTCCATCGGCGGCGGCAACGCTGTCTCGATGAGCGGCGCAGCCGGCATGCGCTCCATCGGTGTCGGCGTCGGCTGGAACAGCAACCTGGTCTGCGGCGACATGTCGATTTCGACGACGATCCAGAACCAGCTCAACGGGTTGACGAACGGCTTCCAGAACATCATGAGCAGCGTCATCCAGAGCGCGACCAGCGCGGTCGCGTCGCTGCCAGCGCTGATCATCCAGCGAGCCGATCCCGGCCTGTACAACCTGCTGACCAATGGCGTGCTGCAGGCCCGGCTGGATTTCGACCGTTCCAAGCTGACCTGCCGTGCCATGGCCGAGCGTATGGCCGATGCAGCTGGCGGCCAGCTTGGCTGGAATCAGATCGCCGAAGGCATGGCCCTGCGCCAGGCGGTGGCAAGCACCGATGCGGTGTCGGCAATTGAACAGGCAGAAAACAGCCGTGGCAACGATGGCGTTCCGTGGGTCGGCGGCAGCAACGCCGGCGGCGCCGGCCAGCCGGCGATCCGCGTGGTAGGCGACGTCACGCGTGCAGGCTACAACCTGGTCAATGGCCGCGGTGTGACCGACACCGCGTCCATCGATGCGGCCAGTTGCGCCAGCCTGTCATGCCAGACCTGGCCGTCGCCGCAAGCGGCGGTCGAATGGGCCACCCGCGTGCTCGGCGAGCAGGAGCAGCGCACTTGCGAGGCGTGCACGAAGACCCAGACGGTGCCCGGCGTGGGCCTCACACCGCTGATCCAGGAGGAATTCGACACCAAGCTGCAAGTGCTGCAGGAACTGATCAGCGGCGCCCGCAACACGACCTTCGAGAACCTGCGCGAGGCCGGTAGCGCCTCCTTGCCGATTACGCGCGGCGTCATCGAAGCGCTGCGCGACGAGCCTGACCAGAACATCCTGGCGCAGCGCCTGGCCTCGGAAGTGGCATTGGCCTCGGTGCTGGAGAAGGCACTGCTGCTACAACGCACGTTGCTGACTGGCCGGAAGGAGCCCAACGTCGCCGCGAATCAGTTGGCGGTTGCCGCGGTCGATCAGGAAAGCGACACGCTCAACCGGGAAATCCTCAACCTCAAGACGGAGCTCGAGCTGCGGCGCGAGCTGGCCAACAACTCCCCGATGTCGATCATCCAGCGCCACGGCACCCGGGCGGCCGGTTCGCGCGGCATCTACGAGGGCGATCCCGTGCCCGATCGCCTCGATCGGTTGCAGCGGCCCAATGCCGGAGGCACACCATGAGTCTGAAACGGCTGCGCCCGGACTGGCTGTTCAACCGGCGTCTCGGCAAGGCGTTGCTCTGGATCGCTCTGCTGCTGATCGTCGCCGTGGCGGCCAACGCCCTGGGCATCCACTTCGTTGGCAGCGTCGCCAGTTGGGAACGCTGGCTCGCCAATGCGTCCGTCTATTTCCTGGTGTGGCGCCTGTGTCTATATGGCGCCACCGTTTATGGTTGGCTGTGGATGCGTCGTCGCCTGCTGGCTCGCGAGAGCAGCAAAGAGGCAAAACGCCGGCTGCTTCGTGCCGAGGTCGCCAGCATCGTCGCGATGGTTGCGCTGGAAGCCAGCCTGCTGATGCCGGCCACCTAGCGGGAGACACAGGACATGACGCTCTTTACGACCGACTACCTGGAGTATTACCTGACGCTGGTCAGCTGGATCGTCCACAACGGCATCTGGATGATGCTGGTCGCCAGTGGCCTGTTCGCCATTCCCTTCGTGACCATCATCATCCAGGAGTGGCTGAAAGCCCGCACCGACGGGGTCGACGAAGGCAACAAGGGCGTGCTGTCCTCAATGCGTATAGAGAACCGCGTGTGGGTGGCGATCGTGGTGGTGATGTTCGCCGGCATCCCGTTCATCGACGTCGATCTGAACACCATTAAGTACGATCAGGCCCGTTCGGCGCAGTGCCAGGTCAGCGTGCCGCAGCCCGGCGATACCGGATGGAGCCAGTCTTTCTCGATGCTCAACAACCAGAGCGCCAAGTTGCCGGTCTGGTGGGCCTTCATGCACACCGTTTCGCGTGCCGTCACCGCGGCGTCAGTGGCGGCGATTCCCTGCGGAACCGACCTGCGGCAGATACGGATGGAGATCAACGCCACCCGCATCGATGATCCTGTTCTTGCGCAAGAGGTCTCGGACTTCACCCACGACTGCTACGGGCCAGCCAGGGCGAAACTGTTCATGAGCCGCCCGGAACTTGATGACGCACAGATGCACGACGTGACCTGGATTGGTTCGCGCTACCTCCTCGACACCACGGGCTACTACGACACCTACCGTGCCAAGACGCCGCGCGACGGTTGGGCCTATGACAGTGACCGGGATGCGGGTCTGGCCCAGGTGCCCAGTGGCGCTGGTTATCCGACATGTCGTCAATGGTGGAGCGACGGCGGCAGCGGGTTGCGCGCCCGCCTGCTCGCCGAGGTCGACCCCAGCTTGCTCAACCGCATCGCCGGCTGGGCCGGTTTCCTCACCCGCACGGAAGTAGACGACTCAGTGATCCGAGCCCTCGCTTCACCCAGGCAGCAGAAACTCAACCTGGGCAGGGTCTACACCGACTACGGCGGCCAGGTTGAAAAGACCTTACCGAACGTCGTCACCCGCGCTACCGGCGACGTAGGTCTGGCAGCCGGCTCTGTTGGCTACTTTCCGGCAATGGATGTCGTGCGGCAAGCATTGCCGATGACGCAGTCGCTGTTGAAAATGGCGTTTGTGATCTGCATTCCATTGGTGCTGGTCATTGGCACCTACGATCTGAAATCGCTGATCACGATGAGCGTGGTTCAATTCGCACTGTTCTTCGTTGATTTTTGGCTGCAGTTGGCACGCTGGATCGATTCGACAATCTTGGACGCGCTGTACGGCATTGCGGGGCCACACATGAATTTCAACATCACCTTGGGCCTGGAAAACGCGTTCGGAGACATGATTCTGAACTTCGTGATGGCGACCATGTTCCTTGTGCTCCCCGGCTTCTGGATGACCGCGCTGGTCTGGACCGGCGTCCGCACGGGCAATGCACTGCAAGGTCTATCCAATGGCACTGCCGGCGCGGGACAAGCGGGCGGCAAGGGCGCTGGTGCAGCGGTCAATATAGCCAGCGCGGGCAAAGCCAAGGCCAAGAAGAAGTAGATGATCGGACGGCTCAGTCATCTTCAAAACGTGGGTCGGGATCATCGTTGTAGGAGGCAGGGTGGTAGAAAAGACTGTCGCGATGATCCCGTTCCTCGGCCTTGTGCCCGACAAAATCATAATCATCCTCGTCGTCATCACTCGCCCACGCATGACCCGTACCCCAGGCGGCCACGACGATAAAAACCAACACCAGGGCCATCCAGAAGGCGGTATAGAACAGCACGGTCAGCAACGCCAGCTTGAACAGCAATGGCAACACGCGTGCCCCACCTGCCGGCAGTCCCTTGGCGACAAGCCATCCCGACACCTGCGTCTCACAACGGACACACACCCGCCATCCCCGGCCGAGCCAGCGGCCAAAGCGTTCTGCAGTATTGTTAGGGGTGGTCGTGTTCATGATGATCACCTGCTGACTGCGTTACACGGTTGCTCCAGTTGCTTGCTGCTTCATGTCTGCTCGGCAGCGACTATTTCGCTACGAACGGGTTCCTGATGGTCAGGCTGTCTTCCAGTATCTGCCCGTGGTTCATGTCTTCACTGTAGAGCGTATTGCAGCTCGCTGCTGCAGCGGCTGCCACGATACAGGCGTCGTAGAACGACAGGCGGTGCTGTTCGGCCACCCACCGGGCCTGATCATGAATCGTCTCCGTGAGCGGCACGACCCGGCAGAAGCTGCGCACCAGTTCCAGGAACTGGGCGATCTCATCCCAGTTCATGTGAAGCTTGCGCAAGCAGACGTTCGTCACTTCGTTGAGCACCTGCACGCTGATGACCGGGTGAGTCTTCAGCAGCGCCTCTGCGCCATCGGCCTTGGCTGCATCGCTCGACAGCAGGTACAGCACCACATTGCTGTCTAGGAAGTGTTTGAACTTAGCCCCTTGCATTGGCTTCGTCACGACTGAAGCGGAAGTCTGCCGGCAGCTTGCCGCGGAAAGCGCGCAAGCGCTCCAGCAAGGCATCGGCCCCAGGTTTCTTGCGAACCGCGAACGTGCGCGGTTCGTCCACGACGATCTCGATATCGTCCCCTTCACGCAGTTCCAGCGCTTCCACCAGCGCGGCCGGGAGGCGCACGGCGAGACTGTTACCCCATTTGGCGACTTGCATGGTCTGGCTCCTTCATTGATATACATTTTTCATTGTATATCCTAATGGGAAAAATGCAAATCTGCGAAGCCAAGCTTCCTTGCTCGCCGTAGACCATAAATTTGTCACATCGCCGAGCGTTACTTGTGATGTAGCAGATGACTGAGGCCCTGCCACCGAGGTGCCTCTTCGCTAGGCACAAAACGAGGGCATCACATGGGCATCTCTGTTTCGATCATTGGCGCTGGTCATTGCGGATGTGCGTTCGCTGTCGATCTTTTGAATCGAGGCGTTCGCACTCTCCTGTACTCCCACCCTGAGCACAGCGGCGCAATCAGGGCGATCCGTGACCACGGTGGCCTGCACGCCTCGGGGATGATCAAGGGCGCTTTCCGCCCGGAACTGAGCACCGATATCGGGGATGCCGTCAGGTACTCCAGATACCTCATCGTCACGGTGCCGGCCTATGCCCATGACGACGTGATTACGGCGCTGTCAGCGTACGACCTCAGCAACCATGCCGTGATCTGCATCACCGGCAACTTCTTCAGCCTGTCCGCACGCCGGTCACTCAACGCGGCGGCCATCCTGGAAACCAGTTCCGCTCCCTACGCCTCGCGCGTCGAGGGCGCCGCCGTGACGATCCTGGGCGTCAAGTTTACGATGCCGATCGCATCGCTCTTGCCCATCACCGATGCGGCCATGCGCGAAGGCATCTCCCGCGTATTCTCCATGCCGCTCCAGTGGCATCGTGATGTGCTGGAGATCGGTTTCTCCTGCATCACCGCCGTGATCCATCCGGTGCCGACCATGATGAACGCAGGATGGATCGAATCGACCTGCGGCGACTTCTATTTCTACCGCGACGGCATGAGCCGTTCAGTCGTGAAGGTGATGGAAGCCATCGACCGGGAGCGATGCTTGATCGCCGAACAGTATGGTTTTTCCCTGCCAGCGACCATCGAGCTGTTGAATTGCTACTACCACAGTGCCTACAAGGATCTGGCCGACTTCGCCAGTCGCAGCGCGGAGCACAACAGCGCCAAGATGGCGCCGACAAGTCTGTGGCATCGATACCTCGCTCAAGACGTTCCCTACGTCCTCGTCCCTTGGTACGAGCTTGGGCAGGCAGCAGGCATCGAGGCCCCGGCGATCCGCTCAGCTATCCAGATTGCATCGTTCGTCCATGGTGTCAACTATCTTGAGACAGGGCGCACCCTGCGACAGCTCGGTCTGCATCGGTACGACAAGCACGGCATCCAGGCCGCACTTGGCGCCCGCACCTACATCGCACAACGGCCGTCTTCACCGGCCTGTCACGCCGCCATGCACGGCTGAGTCGCGGAAGGTCGTGCGGTCTGCCGTACAACAGCCAGGGATCGACGAGTCGCCCTTGCGCGCGATCGTCTACAAGCTCGCATCGGCCATCGTCCTGGCCTGCATGTTTGCACTCATCAAGTCGCTGGGCAGCCGCTACCCCGTCGGCGAGATCGTCTTCGCCAGGTCCGCGTTCGCGTTGGTGCCGATCCTCTGGCTGCTGCACAGCACCCGGCAGTGGGCCGCCCTCATAACCTCCCGACCACTAGCGCACCTGCGACGCTCGGTCGCGGGAACTCTCTCGCTGTTCCTGAGTTTTGGTGCGGTGACGCTGCTGCCGCTTTCGACCGCCACCGCGTTGACCTACGCCGCTCCCTTGTTCATCACCATCCTGGCCGCTCCGATGCTCGGCGAGCGCGTGCCGCCACGCCGCTGGGGGGCCGTTCTGGTGGGATTTCTGGGCGTGCTGATCGTCGTGCAGCCCGACATGAGTGCGGGGCTACCCATGGGCAAGGTGCTGGGCGTGCTCGCCGCCATCGCCACGGCCGTGGCACTCATCGCCATCCGTCAGATGGCCGCTACGGAATCGGCGCTGGCGATCACCTTCTACTTCACTTTGTTCGGTACGCTGGTCGGCGCAGCCACGCTGCCGTTCAGCGCGGTATGGCCCGACGGCATGGATGCACTTCGCCTGGTCGCGGTCGGCCTGCTCGGAGGCACTGCCCAACTGCTGCTGACCAAGGCCTACCGCCTCGCACCAGCCTCCCTGATCGCGCCTTTCGAATACGCTACGTTACTGAGCGCAATCCTGATCGGCTTTCTGGTCTGGGGCGATCTGCCCGACCACATCGAGTGGATCGGCATCGCGATCATCGTCGCGGCGAATGTGGCACTGGCCGCGCGTGAACACTCGGCCGCCTTGATGCGACATCTGCTGGCAAGGCGGAAGACGAGATGAGGCTGACCACGCTCAATCGCAGTACGACAGCCAACCATGCCGCATCAGCCCGCCTTCATGTGCAAGGCCAGCAACTGCGCAAACTCGCTCGCCAGTGCCATGGGAGGGTGACTCGACGGGGTGACGACGCCGTATTGGGAGTGGATGCGTTCCTTCAGCGGCCTGACCGCACAGCGCGGGTCGCTGGTCGGCAGCGGCACCCAGCGCGACACCAGGGCGATTCCGGCCCCCGCAGCCGCCAGTGCGTATGCCACCGAGGACGTCGGGGTCTCGGCAACGACGTGCGCCGCCAAGCCCTGCTGGTTGAAGGCGTCATCGATCTGGTAGCGCACATAGCTGTGCGGTGAGGGCAGGATCAAGCGTTCAGGCGCCAACTCCGCCAAGCCGATGTCCTGCTGAACCGCCAGGTGATGCCGGCGAGGCAGCACGGCCACCATGTCGCCCGAGGGCAGCGGCTCGACATTCACCCCTGCGCGCGCCAGCGGCAGCTCGATCACTCCCACCTCGAACTGCCGCGTGGAAACCAGCTCGGCAATCTGCCGGGAAGGCAGCGACTGCACGAACACCGTGACCTGCGGGCGCTCGGCCATGAACTTCGCGATCACATCCGGCACCAGCCACTGCGCCAAGGCCGGCAGCACGGCGACCTTGAGCGCGCCCGCACGGTGGTGGCGCAGATCCTGCGCGACCTGGGCGATGCGCTCGATGCCGGTGTAGATCTGCTCGACTTCCCGGTACAGCGCCTCGGCCTCGGCGGTCGGCACTAGGCGGCGCCCCTTGCGGTGGAACAGCGCATAGCCCAGGCGCAGCTCCAGCAAGCCGATGGTGCGGCTGACCCCGGGCTGCGTCACGCTGAGCAGTTCGGCCGCGCCCACGACGCTGCCAGAGAGCATCACGGCCCGGAACGCTTCGAGGTGTCGCAGATTGAGGTTGCTCTTCATCAATTACCTTTAGGCATATGCAGGACTCAAGATGGTAATGGTCGCACGAAGAAAACCGTCCTACGATTGCAATAAACCCCAATATCTCCAATAGGAGACATGGGTGTGCCACCGCAGGAACAGAAATGCCATCCCGTTATACATCGCAACCACGCAATGCCGGCATCGCCGCTTGCACTGCCCACGAACTGGCTCGGTACGCGGCCAGCTCCTCAGCCATCCCGTTGTCCCGCACGACACGCGAGACCGTGCTCAAGTGCCTGCTGGACGCGTTGGGCAGCGCCGCGGCCGCGCTGGATCTGCCGGGCGTCATGGCTGCCCGGCAAGGCGCGGCGCGGCTGCTCGGCCAGGGGCCGGCTCCCATCTGGTTCACGGGCGCGCACGGTTCTCTCGGCGCAGCCCTGATGGCCAACAGTGCCGCCACGGCGGCTCTGGATCTGGACGACGGCTACCGGCGTGCGCGCGGCCATCCCGGCGCGGCCGTTGCCCCGGCGGCGCTGGCGGCGCTGGGAGACGATCCGAAGATCCCGGCTGACGCGCTTGCTGCAGCCATCGTGGCGGGCTACGAAGTGGCCTTGCGCGTGGCGATCGCTCGCCCCGCGTATGCACCATCGGGCGCCTGGTCCGCCTACGGCGTGATCGCGGCGGTCGGCCGACTGCAGGGCGTCAGCGCCGAGCACCTTGCCCATGCGCTGGCCATCGCCGCGCAGGCGGCGCCAGGGCTGCCTGCGCTGGCGGGTATTGCGGGCTCCGACGTCAAGGAAGGGATTCCGTACGGCTGTCTTGCCGGGCTGGCAGCCCTGGAGATGGCCCGGGCCGGCGTGACCGGGCCGCTGGGCATCTTCGATGATCCGGCCTTGTTCGACGCGCCAGCCCTGCTGGACGGCCTGGGGGGCACGCCCTTGATCGAGGGCACCTACTTCAAGCCGTATGGCTGCTGCCGCCATATCCACGGCGCGCTCGATGCTTTCCTCGCACTGCGCCAACAGCATGCATTCGAGCCCGAGGACATCGTGGCGCTGGAGGTGCATACCTACCGGGCCACGTTCAACCTGGCAAACCGCACCGAACCCGTTTCCCTGGTGGATGCGCAGTACAGCGTGCCATTCTGTCTCGCCGCTGCCGCGCTCGGTGACGCAGGCGCGCTGCTGCCCTTGAGGGAATCGCAACTGCGTGATCCGCACCTGCTGCAACTGGCCCAGCGGGTCACGGTGCAGCACGATGCGCAGATCGAGCCGCTGTTCCCGGCCCGCTCGCCATCGCGGGTGACGGTGACGCTCCAGAATGGCCAGCGCCTGGAGTCGCCGGTGGTAGACCCGCGCGGCGATCCCATCCGCCCGCTGGGGTGGGAGGATCTGGTCGCCAAGTTCCGGCAGGCGAGCGCGCATACCTTGTCGGGCGAGCAGCAGCACACGGTGCTGGCCAGTCTGGAGCGGTTCGCGCAAGGCGATACGGCGCCACTGAGGCAGGCGCTCGCGCTGCACGGGACGGTGTGATGACCACCACGCAACATCCTTCGCCACAGGCTGGCGACTCTTTCGATGTGCTGGTGGTGGGCGCCGGCGTCGTCGGCATGAGCGTGGCCTATGGCCTGCTCAGGCAAGGCCTGTCCGTGTGCGTGGCGGATGAAGGGGATATCGCCTTTCGGGCATCCCGCGGCAACTTCGGCCTGGCCTGGGTGCAGGGCAAGGGCGCCAAGTTCGCCCCCTATGCGCACTGGTCCATCGACGCGGCGGCGATGTGGCCCGGTTTCGCCGAGGAACTGCAACAACGCACCGGGGTGGATGTGGAGCTGTCGCAGCCTGGCGGCTTCACGATCTGCAGCGAGGAACCGGAGTACCAGCAGCGCGTCTCGATGCTCAACGGCATGCAACGCCAGATGGCACCGAAGTTCCGCTTCGAGGCGCTGTCGGGGCCCGAGACGCATGTGCGCCTGCCGCACGTCAGTGACAGGATCGCCGGATCGACCTACTGCCCGCTCGACGGCCACGTCAGCCCGCTGCGGCTGCTGCAAGCGCTGTTCAAGGCCGTCGCCGTGCATGGCGGCGTGATCCTTCCCCGCACACCCATTCATCAACTGACACCACGACCCGGCGAAGGCTTTCTGGCCACCACCGCGGGCAAGCCCATCGAGGCCGGCAAGGTGGTGCTGGCCGCAGGCCTGGGCAGTACGGCACTGGCCGCCGAAGTCGGACTCAAGGCGCCGCTGCACCCGGTGCGCGGCCAGTTGCTGATCACCGAGCGCATGGCCCCATTCCTGCACCACCCGACGCTGCACGTGCGCCAGACCGCCGATGGCACGGTGCAGATCGGCGACTCCAAGGAGGACGTGGGCCTGGATACCGGCACGACCTGGGAGGTATTGGCGCGCATCGCCCAGCGCGCAGTGCGCACCTTCCCGTGCCTGCGCGATGTGCAGGTGGTGCGCAGTTGGGGCGCGCTGCGCGTCATGAGCCCCGACGGCTATCCGATCTACGACGAATCGCAGCAGCATCCCGGCGCCTATCTGGTGACCTGCCACAGCGGCATCACCTTGGCGCCCCTGCATGCCGGCCCGGTGGCGCAATGGATCGCCACCGGCGCCAGGCCCGAAGCCACGGCAGGCTTCAGTTCAAGGAGATTCGATGTTTGAACCGCTCAAAGGACTCGCGCCAGCGCCCACGGTGGCGCTGGAGGTGGATGGCGTAACAATTGATGTTGCACAAGACCGCACCCTGGCCATTGCGCTGCTGGAGGCAGGCTACCCCGCCACCCGCCACAACCATCGGGGCGAGCCCTGTGCGCCTTACTGCCTGATGGGGGCGTGCTTCGAGTGCCTGGTGCAGGTCGACGGCGTGGACAACGTGCAGTCCTGCCTGGTCAGAACGCGCGCGGGCATGCAGGTGCGCCTGCCCAAGGGTTCCCGGCCGCTGGAGGAGTCGTGATGGACTACGACCTGGTGGTAATCGGTGCCGGGCCGGCCGGCATGGCCGCAGCGGCCGAAGGCGCGGACCTGGGGCTGACGGTGCTGCTGCTCGACGAACAGCCGCAGGCCGGTGGTCAGATCTATCGGCGCGTCCAGCAGGCCAGCCCGCAGGCGGCACGGGTGCTCGGCAGCGACTACCTCGAAGGGCGTGCGCTGGTGGAGCGCCTCGACGCCAGTGGCGCGCACACCCAATTCGGCGCCTTCGTGTTCGACGTCTCGCCACAACTGGAGGTCAGCTTCCAGGCGGGTGGCGCCTTCCGGCAAGTGCGGGCGAAGCACCTCATCATCGCCACCGGCGCGATGGAGCGGGCCTCGCCGTTTCCTGGCTGGACCTTGCCCGGCGTGATGACCGCCGGCGCCGCGCAGATCGCCCTCAAAGCCGATGCCGTGATGCCTTCCGGACGCATCGCCCTCGCTGGCTGCGGGCCACTGTTGCTGCTGGTGGCCCAGCAGCTCCTGCGGGCAGGTGCCACGCTGACCGCCGTGATCGAGACCGGCGAACCGCACAACCTGCGCCGCGCCGTCGGCAAACTGCCCGCCGCTCTGCGCGCGCAGCGCGACCTGCGCAAGGGCGCGGCGATGCTGTGGGGGATATGGGCAGGGCGCCTACCGTGGTTCAGAAGCGCCACCGATCTGCACGCCGTCGGCACCGAGCGGCTGCGGGCCGTCCAGTTCCAGCACCGGGGCACCCGCAAGGAACTGGAGATCGACACGCTGCTGGTACACCACGGCGTGCTCCCCAACCACCAGCTCACGCGCCTGCTGGGTCTGGCGCACCGCTGGAACACGCAGCAACTGGCTTGGGAAGTCGTTTGCGATGCGTTTGGGCAGACCTCCAGGCCTGGGATCAGCGTCGCCGGCGATGGGGCCAGCATTGCCGGTGCCAAGGCCGCCGCGGTACGCGGCGCACTGGCCGCAATCGGCGCGGCACGTGCCCTGGGCCGGCCGGCACCAGCGCCACGCGAACAGCAGATACGCGTAGAGTTGAAGCGGCACACGGCGATCCGCCCCTTCCTGGATGCCCTGTACCGCCCGCCCGGCTGGATCGAGCATCCCGCCGACGCCACCACCATCTGCCGCTGCGAGCGCGTCAGCGCCGGAACCATCCGCGAGATGGCCGACCTGGGTTGCGCGGGCCCGAACCAGACCAAGTTCTTCAGCCGCTGCGGCATGGGGCCGTGCCAGGGCCGCGTCTGCGGCACACCAGTCTCGCAGTTGCTCGCGCAGCGCACCGGGCTCGGCGTCGAACAGATCGGCGCCTACCAGATCAGGGCGCCGCTCAAGCCGCTGCCGCTCTCGCTCATCGCCAGTTTCAATCCTGACGCAACGTCTTCACCCACCCGACAACCATGCACACCGAACCACAACGCCTCCACAGCAACGCCCGCCTCAGCAAAGTCGTGATCCATTCCAACGGCATGGTATTCCTGAGCGGCCAGACCGCCAGCGGCGCCACAGCCTCCACCATCGAGGAACAGACGCAGGAAGTGCTGCGCCGCATCGACGCCTACCTTGTCGAAGCCGGCACCGACAAGAACGCCATCCTCTCGGCCACGATCTATCTGCGCGACATCAGCGACTTCGCGGCGATGAACCAAGTCTGGGAACACTGGGTTTCTGAGGAGCATGCGCCTGCGCGCTGCACCGTGCAGGCGCAGTTGGCCTCGCCGCAGTTGCGTATCGAGATATCGGTGATTGCGGCGACCAAGGTGGATAGGTAGCTCCGACATGCAATAAACCCGCGGGTCGGCGGCACGGCCAATCTCCTTGGCTCTGCGGCAGACATAACAAACAGGCATCAACAGCCCAACGAATCTACTGATTCATATTTTGCGGATTCATAAAATAGCCATACACCAGCTGGCTGTCTTTCTCGTCTTTCAATTACCTTTCGTGAGGTTCCATAATGAATGCACCAGTTCAGGCCAGCGCCTGCACCAATCGTCGCACCATTCTGCGCTTGGCAGGGTGTGCCGGTCTCCTTTCCGTCACAGGCTTTGCGCAGGCGGAAACCAAATATCCAAGCAAGCCGATTCATTTCATCGTACCCGCGCCGCCAGGTGGCGGCACTGACGTCATGACGAGGCAGATCGGCAATACCCTGTCGACATCACTCAGCTGGACGGTGGTGGTCGAGAATGTCCCCGGTGCCGGGGGCAATATCGGGCTCGGGCGTGTGGTAAACGCTCCGAAGGACGGATACACCGTTGCCATGGGGGAATCCAGCAACCTCACGGTCAACCAGTTTCTGTACAAGAACATTCCCTTCGCCATCGAGCAGGATCTGGTTCCGATTTCTCTGATTGCCAAGGTTCCTTTGGTGCTGCTGGTGTCCGGTAAAGGTCCCCACCATAGCGTCGCCGACCTGGTGCAAGCCTCCAAGCGCAAACCACTGACGTTCGCCTCCTCGGGCAATGGCACGCTGGGGCATTTGACGGGCGAGTTGTGGAAGAAAACCGGCGAGCTGGACTTGCTTCACATCCCCTATCGTGGTGCGGCTCCGGCAATGGCTGACCTGAGCGGCGGGCACGTCGATCTGTTCTTCGCCTCGATCACCGCAGCGCTGTCATCCCTGCAGTCCGGGCTGGTGCGCGCCCTGGCCGTGACGACCGCCGAACGGGCACCGGCTCTGCCCGATATTCCAACGATGGCCGAAGCCGGCTACAAGGATATCGAGGCCGCGGTGATCTTCGGGGTCGTCGCACCGGCTGGCACCCCACAGGCGCTCGTCACCCGGCTGAACCATGAAATCAACACCGCGCTGCAGCAGACCAGCTTGCGCCGGTCGCTTCTCGATCTGGGGGCTATTCCAGAGTCCCTGGGTGGCAGTGTCGAGACCTTCGCAGGTGTGCTGCGTGAAGAACGACTCAAGTGGGGCGAAGTCGTCCAGGCGTCTGGGGCGACAGTCGATTGATGGCCTCACCATGCAGAGGGTAGGGTCTCCCCGCTCCTCTGCATCACTGCACATTCAGTCGAAAACTGGCTATTCGGATGTGAATGTGGAGTCAGCCCAGCATTCCAGACGCGTGCTCTAGAGAGGCGTCAGGCTTCATGCGCGATCATGCATTGCCGACTCGAACCCCGTGTTGAAGGCCTTCTGCCCCTCATAGCTGAATGCTGCTTCGGGCCGGTAGTCGACTGGCAGCGGAGTGCCGAATTTCTGGTTTTTCGCCAGTGCGGCACCACAGAAGAAGGCCGATGCCCGCGGCTTAACATAGTCGTTTGCCGGGCGGTCCTGATTGGCTTCTACGTCACGTACGATACCGTTTGCCGCCTCCTCAATCGTGCGCATAACGCTCTCTCCTTAACTGCCTGCTGTTGAATGTCATCACCATGTGAGAATTTCAGTGTGCCGGACATTGAATATAGAGCGCTGGGTGACCTCGATTCAAACCATTCCACACGTCAATCGCAATAGCCCCAAAACTCTGCAGGCTAGGTAAACGCGCTTAATGCCTGTTTCGCGCTTCGCGCGGAATCACCGGGCGCCCTGCGCATAGCCCTCACTCCGCAGATGAACTCAGAGCACCTTCATACGGATCGCAGACGTTTGACCGGGAACGAGACGAACGGCTTGATTTCCTTGAGCACGAACATGCTCTGCATCTCCTTGATGCCGGGCAGTTGCCGAACGATGGACATCGCGAATTCGGCGAACGAATCGAGATCAGGCGCCACCACCTGCAACAGGAAGTCGGCATCACCACCGATGCTGTAGCACGCCACCACATCCTCCAGTTGCATGACCTCCCGCTCGAACTTCTTGGCCTCGGCCTCGCTGTGGCGGTCGATCTTGATCCGGATGAACACCATGACCCCCAAGCCGATCTTGCGTCGGTCCAAGACGGCCCGGTAGCCCTGAATGTAGTGCTCATCCTCCAGCTGCTTCACCCGTCGCCAGCACGGGGAGGCGGACATGTTGATCCGCTCGGCCAGCGCCTGGTTGGTGATCCTGCCATCTTGCTGCAGGGCAGTAAGGATCTTGATATCTGTCGGATTCAGGGCTTCATCGGTCATATCTTTCACTTCCGCACAAAAATTAGGTAAATCCTACCAATTTTCGCACGCTTCTCAACAAAAATAGAAAGCTCTTTCCCTGCTAAATCAAATAGTATCCTTTCACATAAGAGCATCAGCAGAAATAACTGACAGCTCGGCATTCCGTATTTATTTGCAAGTAAGTATTGATTCGGACAGTCATGTTGATCGTTGTCCCTTCTTGGCGCGACACGAGAACCAAAAGTGATTTTCCATATAGTGATTTTTAAACTCAACAGTCCCTTTCAATGGGGTGATGATGAGGTTGTCGAAGCTGAGGTATCAACGCGACAACATCCAAATCACATCAAAGAAATACAAGGTTGGTTTTGTGCTCGGAATATCAGTTCTCGCGAACAAGCCATGGACTTCGTGGTAATGGGCGTATTTAAAGACCAGGAAGACCTTCGGGCATATCTGGAACACCCCAACCATCAACAGGGTGTCCGGAAGTGGAAAGAAATTGCCAATTGGAAAGTGGTTGATATTGATCTTGGCAGCGACACGACAAAGTTCTTCGGGTTGCTGAATGCTTTGACCCACATCAATGTGGCGCCCATATAGCGCTGAATATTTCAGAAATATAGGATTAAGCAATGAATTTCGATGCCACTATTCACAAGTGTGTCATTGTGGTCGATAAAGCCTTGGGGCTGGGGCATGCCATCAATGCCGTTAGTGTCATCGGCGTCAGCATGGGGCGCTCGGTGGAAGGGCTGGTTGGCCCAGATATGCAAAGCAGGGACAACGTAAATTACCCGGGAGTCATTTACGCCCCCTTACCGATACTGCTTTCCAACAATGAACTGCTGCGGGAGATTCTGGAGAAATCGCTGGAGGACGATGAAATCCAAAGTATCCCGTTCAGTGCCCTGGCGCAATCCTGCAAAACCTACCAAGAGTACGAAGCGCGCATTTCAGAGGCAGACAGCTCCACCATTGAAGTGGTTGCCATTGGCTTGATCGGGCCAAGGAAGAATATCAGCAAACTGACCGGCAGTCTTCCGCTGTTCAAATGACGAGGGGGTTACGGTGTACGCCTTATTCAAACCCGACTTACTGGAACTTGCCCGCGCAGTTCATCAGCAACATGAGCTATTCGAGCGTGGCGGAATTTCCGCAGAAGAGTTGAGCCGCATTCAACTGAATCGGCTTAGAAGCACACTTCGCCATGTCAGGAATAACTCGCCTTTTTACCAACGCACGCTCTCTTTGCTGTCTGATGCGGACATCGATGGTTTGGACTTGAATGCGATTCGCAAACTGCCGTTCACCACCAAGGATGATTTGCGCGCAGCAGGGCATGACATGGCTTCCGCTCCACTGACTGCAGCCTGGATCTATTACGAGACCACGGGCACCACTGGTGCGGCAACACCCTGTCCACGCAATGAGCAGGATTCCATATTCAACAATACCCCTCTGATACTTCGCTACGGCGAGATTTTCCGTAACCACGGCCAGCAGCACATTGTCGGCGTGATGGGGCCTACGGAACTGCATTCGACCGGCGATACCTTCGAGGATGTGTGCCGCAGCCTGGGCCATACCGTCGTGAAGATGTGGCCGCGTTCTCCGGTCGTGGGCCTGGATCGCGCGGTGACCTTGATCAAAGAGTTGAAGATCACTGCACTGGTCTGTACGCCAGCCATCGCCATCAGCCTGGCCAGACACCTGCACGGGAAAGGTCGCGCGCCCGCCGACTTGGGGGTGAAGCTGATTTTCACCCTCGGCGAACTGACCACGCCAGCCTTGCTGCGCAATATCGGCGAGGTCTGGGGCAGCGCCGTCTACAACTGCATGTACGCCTCACAGGAATCGTCGATCCTGGCCGCGAGCGACAAGGATGGCAACCTTTGCACGGTTCCCTTGAACGTCCTCTATGAGGTCATCGATCCGCTGACGGGGCAAGTCCTGGAGCCTGAGAACGCCGGCATGACCGGCGAGCTGGTCATCACCCACCTGTACCAGGGACAAAAGCCTCTGATCCGCTATCGCACCGGCGACATGGTCAGAGCCCGGGTGATGGACAACGGCCGATGGCACATCGTCCCCATAGGCCGAACCAGAGACACCTTGACGATCAATGGCCGCGACCACTGCGCCTACGACATCGAGGCCGCGTTGCTCGACAGCCTTGAAGGTTGCCTGGACTATCACATGCAGGTGGAAACGATTGCGGGTGCCGATCAGTTGAGCGTCACGCTGGAACTGGCAACGAGCACAGCGGCCCAGAACGACCTGGAGTCCATCGCTAGCTCCATGGCATCCAGGCTCGATGCCCGTGTCTGCATCACGGTGGGATCAACCGATGCCGTAACGGGCACTGCGGCGATGGTCAGCTGGAAGGCCGCCAGGCTCCACGACAAGCGCCAGGGCAGTGACAACCAGGAGCGCGAAACCGCCTTGAAGATTGCTGCCCGGAGGGCCTGACCATGGCTGACTTGTCAGGCGGTGCCTTGTCCGCCCCGCGTAGGCCCCACCCCTGGATGTACCTGGATGGAGAAGTCGTCGCGGCGACTGAGGCTCTGGTGCCGATAACGACCCAAGCGTTCAACTATGGCACCGCTGTTTTCGAAGGTATTCGTGCCTATGTCGCTGGCAATGGCGAGCTGAATGTCTTCAGGCTGGATGATCACCTGAAGCGGCTGGAGAACTCGGCCAGGCTTCTGCAGTTGGAAGACCTGCCGCGACGTTCGGCAATGAAGGCGATCATTCTCGATCTGCTGCAGCGCAACCAAACAGCGACCGATTGCTACATCAGGCCACTGGCCTACAAGAAGGCGCTACTGCCCGGCTTCGGCTTCGGCGTCAAGCTGACCGGTGTCAGCACTGGCCTGGCAATCAATTCGCTGGCTATGGGAGCCTACATGCCTGCAGACGGCATTCGTTGTGCCGTTTCCAGCTGGCGACGCATACCCGATTCCTCGCTACCGGCACGGGCAAAAATCACTGGCAGCTATGCAAATTCGGCACTGGCCATGGAATCGGCGCAGCGCGTGGGCTGCGATGACGCATTGATGCTGAATGTGCATGGCAACCTGGCCGAAGCGACAACCTCCAATGTCTTCATCGTCAAGGATGGCCATCTGGTCACTCCACCTTTGAGTGCCCACATTCTTGAAGGCATCACGCGCGACACGGTCATTACCTTGGCCAGGGATGAACTCGGCCTGAAGGTCATCGAGCGGGATATCTCGTTCTCCGAACTGTTCTCAGCCGACGAATGCTTTCTGTCCGGCACAGGTGTCGAAGTCGTGCCTGTGACGGAGATCGACCACCACAAGCTGCAAGAGGGTGGCGTCGGAGAAATAAGCGCCGCAGTCAGGAGGATCTATCTGGAGACCGTGAAAGGTCTGAACGCTAAATACGCTCACTGGCTGACCCCTGTATCCAAATGATCTCACTGGAGACTTGTGACCCATGGACAGCAGATTCATCAACTTGGGCATTGGCGATTGGTGCGATGTCGTCATTCACACCTTGGGCCCGGAGGGAACCAGCAGTGAAGCTGCAGCAGGTTTCTTCACCGAATGGTTCGAACGACGGCATCCTAGCGCACATGTGCAGCTCAAACTCAGCGACTCCTACGAGGACGCCCGCTCCGGGATGGATGAGGACACGCCAGCGGTGCTAATCGTCGCCAACGCCTATCCGGAAATTCACAACTTCTACATGGAACCGCAACTCAGCTTGGTCGCGACCTTCGTATTTGACACACCTTTGTACGGGTTGGCGAGCAAAGGCCCACTGACGACCACCAGACCAACCGTCGCAACCCATCCGGCACCGCGGCTCCTGATCGAGGAATTACTGCCTCAAGGCCTGGAGGTCGAATCCGTAGTTCTCTCGCATTCCACCAGTGCAGCAGCGGCCGCAGCGGCAAGGAGCGAGGTGGATGTGGCGCTGACCACGGAAGTGGCGGCCAACATCCATGGTTTGCACTTCATCTCCAACACCCGTCCGATCCGGATGCTTTGGTCTGTCTTCGCCCACACCCACTGGAGCACGCGACTAGCCGAGGCCAACCCGTGTCGGTTGAGCATGCTCGCCCTCTGATCGAATTGCCATTGAACTAGCCTTCGAGGTCATGATGCCCATCTTGCAACGACACACGATCGACTCGGCACCGGAAAGAAGCAAAGCGCTGCTCCAAAGTTCGGTCGACAACTTTGGCTGGATTCCCAACCAAAGCGCCTACATGTCCGAGTCACCGTCCTTGTTGGCCGCTTACCAACGCGCGCATGATTTGTTCATCGACAGCTCGTTGAACGAAGAAGAAAAAGCCGTTGTATGGATAACCTGCGGCGTCGAAAGCAACTGCGCTTACACGGTTCAGGCGCATGCCTACATCGCCCTGGCCAAGGGTGTGGGCGATCACGTGGTTGACGCCATTGCACACGATCCGGACAGCCTCGATGACCGACTGAAGGCGCTGCATAGCTTCACCCTGAAGGTGATTCACTGCCATGGCAGATTAGAGAAACAAGCCATTGATGCTGCCCTGCAGGCCGGTCTCAGCAGGCGAAATATGCTGGATGTGATTCTCGGCGTTTCACAAAAGAACATGTCGACCATCCTGAATAGCATCGCCGATACGGAAATTGACGATCGCTTCAAGTGGGATGCCTTTCGAGGTCTCAAGCTGACGAGCGAGGCTTGAATGATGCTTCAGGTGCATGGCGACTCGGTCAGGAAACTCCTGGATTTCGAACTGGGCCTGCGGCTCAGCGAAGAGGCATTCAGGCTGCACTCCTCGAATCAGGTGGAGCAGCCCCTGCGCACGATCGTCAGAGGCAACGATGGCGAGTTGATGGGGGTCATGCCTGCCTACATCAAATCCGGCCCTTTTCAGGGCTTTGGTTTGAAATCGGTGGTGGTCAGGTTGGGGGCAGAGACTCGTGGCCCTTCCCACATGGGGAGTGTGCTGATCTACGACGAGGCTGGCACCGCCTCGGTCGTTGCCGTGGATGCCGGGGCTATCACTGAAATCCGCACGGCGGCAGCTTCGGCGTACGCGACCAGCATTCTTGCCGCGCCCGACGCCGGCCGCCTGGCCATTCTGGGCACAGGCTTGCAGGCTCGGGCTCATCTCCTGGCCATGCAAGCCGTCAGGCCGATCAAACAACTTTTCATATGGGGACGCACCGAAGCCGCCTGCCAGGAATTTATGGCCTGGAGCAAGCGCTGTTGCGAATTTCCGGTGTCGACTCACGCCACGGTCGCCGAGGCTGTGCGCGACAGCGACATCATCTGCACCACCACAGCGGCCCGCTCCCCCATTCTGGCTCGCGCTGATCTGCCCGCAAGCTGTCACATCAACGCAATCGGCTCTTCGGCTCTTGGCTTTCAGGAACTGCACGAAGACATCTATGAGCAGAGCTCCTTGTTCACGGACTGCAACCGTTCGGTACTTGCCTCATCCGAGTGCGTGATCAGGGCCGTTCAGAAAGGCCTGCTGCCCGCACAAGAGGTCGGGACAGAGATCGGCACCCTCCATGCCAGTCGGACGCGGATTGATGGACGAGGCGTGAGCATCTTCAAGTCGGTCGGATTGGCCGTCCAGGATTTGGTCTTTTCCCGTGAGGCCATAAGGCGGTGGCTCTCCTCATGCCACTGACGCCCATAACCATTTCATCCGGATCGTGACATGCTCGATTTAACGCAGGTGCTTTCATATTCAGTGGCGCTGGGGATTGCTGCAGCCGTTCCCGGACCGGGCTTGGCCGCTCTGGTTGCGCGCAGCGTCAGCAGCGGCACCTTGGCAGGGTTTTGTCTGCTATTCGGTTTGATCCTTGGTGATCTTATCTATCTGTCTTTCGCTGTTTTTGGCTTGGCCATGGTCGCCGAGCATTTCAATGCGCTATTCGAGGTCGTGCGCTGGGGCGCAGCACTGTATCTCTGCTACCTGGCCTGGCAGTTCTGGTTCGCCAATCACCAGGCGATAGAAGTCGGCAGATCGGTGAAGAAGCGGGAACTCCTGTCAGCGGCGTTATCCGGATTGACCATCACGCTGGGCAACCCGAAGACCATCGCTTTCTATCTGGCGATCTTGCCGCTGGTCATCGATCTGCAGGCGGTTTCGCTGCAAACCTGGGCGATGATGTTGGTGCCCCTGACCGTCCTGGTGTTATTGGGCGTGGGCACACTGTTCATTGTTGCTGCGGTGCGTATTCGACACCTGCTGTCCAGCCCGCGTGCTCAACGGCACTTGTTCCGTGGTGCAGCGACAATCATGGTCGCCGCAGCAGCATCCATGCTACGCCGCTGAGGCAGGCTACAGAACTTCGCATGGCCAATGCCACGCGAAGATCAAAACCGAAAGAGGGTACATCGACCAGTTGTCGGGGCGGTAACGCAGATCGCGTGATCCGCCAGCGGCCTCAGTTCCTTCCATCCAAGAAGGAAGGCTTAATGAGTTCGGCCAGAGTCTTCTTCCAACTCTGCGTCAAAATCAAAATCTCTCAGCCGTTCCAGCAACTCCTGAAACGCTTGCTCTCCCCCCAGCATGCGGGCAAACACGGCGCATTGGCACAAGAGCGAATCCAGCAACAATCGCTGATCCTCCTCGGACTGGAACTTCTTCACGCCGGAAAGAATGAGGTCATACGCTGTTTCAGCGTAGATGCTTGGCTTTTCTTGGTTTTGGTTACTCAACCGATCCATGTCGTTCTTGCCCCTGATAGAACCCGGTTCGTCGCCAGAGGTTGGATGGCGGCGACCCGCAGGGGTGAGAAACCGGCTGATACCAGACCGGCCAGACGCGAAAGCCTGCCCTACGGATCGCCATAACGCGACCCGCTGGTATCAATTCGGGTTCTCACACCCGGCGCCGATATGCGACGCGCGACAAGAATTGCACATGGCTGTTTGCCCTGGCAACCCCAAAGCCCTGACATTCCAGAGAGATAGCAATCCCTTTTATGCGTCCGGCCTGAGCCTCAAACCGTCCGGTGTTGCCACTTCAACAAAGAGGCACCGACCGTACCGCATTGACGGTGGCCGGCACGACTTCGCAGCGCTATATCAAAGGGTTTCAGCAAGGGAAAAAGGGACGGAAGGGTCAATGGAAGGGGCCAAGGGGAATGGCGCTATCCAGAAAAGGAAAGGGCCCGTCCCACGCCGCAGGTCATCATGATGCTCGCTTTCTTCAAACGGAAAAGGCCAGCGCCACCCGAACCTGGCCCCGCCATGCCTCCGAAAGGGATGACGCGGCCGGAACCGGCCGCGTCCTTGCTGGCGACACCCCGCCGCCAGAAACTGCTGGAACATATCTGGCAGCGCACGTCGCTCTCCCGCCAACAGTTCGCGTCACTGTACCTTGCGCCACTGGAACGCTACGCGAGCCTGGCCCAGCAGTTCCCAGCTTCCGAGAGCCATCACCATGCCTACGCCGGAGGCATGCTGGATCACGGCTTGGAGATCGTTGCCTACGCGCTCAAGCTGCGCCAGTCCTATCTTTTGCCGGCCGGCACAACGCCGGAAGATCAGGCCGCGCAGTCCGAGGCCTGGACCGCCGCCGTGGCCTACGCCGCCTTGCTCCATGATCTTGGCAAACTCGCCGTCGACCTGTACGTGGAATATGGCGACGGCACGATCTGGCACCCCTGGCACGGTCCCGTCCAGCGGCCGTATCGCTTCCGCTACCGAGAGGATCGCGAGTACCGGCTGCATGGCGCAGCCACCGGCTTGCTCTATCACCAGGTGCTCGACGGGCCCATCCTCGACTGGCTCAGTGCCTATCCCACGCTATGGGGATCGCTGCTCTACGTGCTGGCAGGCCAGTACGAGCATGCCGGCGTGCTGGGCGAACTGGTAGTACAAGCCGATCGCGCATCGGTGGCTCAGGAACTGGGCGGCGACCCGGCGCGCGCTATGGCGGCGCCCAAGCATGCACTGCAGCGCAAGCTGCTCGAAGGCCTGCGCTACCTATTGCGGGAAGAACTGAAGCTGAACCAGCCCCAGGCATCGGACGGCTGGCTGACACAAGACGCCTTGTGGCTCGTCAGCAAGACTGTTTCCGACAAGTTGCGCGCCCATCTTCTATCCCAGGGTATCGAGGGGATACCCGCAAGCAATACGGCAGTGTTCAATGTGCTGCAAGACCATGGAATGTTGCAGCCAACACCGGAAGACAAAGCCATCTGGCGTGCCACCGTGACCAGCGGCGAGTGGTCTCACAGTTTCACGTTGCTCAAGCTGTCGCCCGCGCTGATCTGGGAGTCAGGCGAGCGGCCCGCTCCCTTCGCTGGCACTGTGATCGTCGATGCGTCACCTGCGACCGAAGAAGCGAATGCGCCTTCACCTGCAGTTGGCCCAGCAACGAGCACTGGAGAGTCCCCTGTGCCTCCAACTACGCCGCTGTCGGATCTGCCCCTGGACATGCCCGCAGTCCAGGCCCCGGCAGGTGTGCCGGATGCGTTGATGGAGGAGTTGATGTCGATGATCGAAACGCCGGAGGCCGCAGCTCAGGAGCTACACACGGAGCCCGTGCCAGCGACGCAGCCAGCGCGCCCCTTCCAGCCTGAAGGGGTCACACAAGTGGCCATGCCTTCGCCCCCCGACATGGGATCAAGACCGGTGCCTGCCCGCCCACCGCCCACGACAGCAACGCCCTCTGGTGAACATTTCATCGCATGGCTGAAGCAAGGCATCGCTACCCGCCGTCTCATCATCAACGACGCAAAAGCACTGGTGCATACGGTCGACGATACGGCCTATCTTGTCAGCCCCGGCGTGTTCCAGCGCTATGCGCAAGAGCATCCACAGATCACCGCGCTGGCCAAGCAGGAAAAATTGCAGGAGTGGCAGTGGGTGCAACGACGGTTCGAGAAGCTGCAACTCCACCGTAAGCAGGACAGCGGCCTGAACATCTGGACGTGCGAAGTCACCGGCCCGCGCAAGACGCGGCGGCTGCACGGCTACCTGCTCACCGCCCCCGAGGCACTTTTCGACGACTTGCCGCCCAACAACCCCTATTTGTCGCTGATCTAATCAAAAGACTGGCAGCAATAGAAAAGAAATGTCGACCCGTACTCCACTTCAATAGGCAAGGACTGAAGAATGGTAGAGAAGCAGAAACTGGATCAACCGACCGAAAAAACACTATCCTGTTACAAAAGGACGGTTCCTGGATTTGGTTTGACAGTCATCATCGCCACGACACAGCCTCCCCCCAGCTATTGCTCGCACGCTTGAGAATACGCTCTGTCTAGGCGATAAGCTCGGAGTGAGATAGGCCGCACAGTTCAGCGCCGCCGCGAGCCTCTAGATCATCCCCAGCATGAAGCCATCGGACATCGCCATGTCTCTCGACCATGCCACTGCTCCACTGCAGATTGCTGTTTCCACCGGCATCATGCCGCCTGCACTGGCAACACTACTCGCCAGGCAGCGCATGGAAGAACCGGAGACGCCCGTACGCCTGATAGAGACCACCGAGAAGGATCAGCACCAAGGATTGAAGGACGGCCGCTACTGCCTGGGACTGTTCTTGTCCATGAATGTACCGCCTCTTGCGAGAGAGGCATTCGCGCTCTGGCAAGACGAACTGGCACTGGCTCTGCCTTCGCGTTCGCCACTACTGGCTTTTGCCGAGGTTCCGCTTGGAGAGGCAGTACAGTACCCCCTGATCATGTGGCAAAGAGGATACTGTAGCCCCTTGGGGCAGCAGATCGAATCCCTGCTGTCATCGGTTGCCAGCAAGCTCAATATCGTTGATCGGGTGAGCTCCTTTGAGTTGATGGCGGTACTGGTAGCATCTGGTTATGGGATTGGCCTCGCCACCAAGTCGCGTATCTCCTGTTGCCGCAGTATGAACCTTGTGATGCGCCCGCTGGCAGGCAACAGTTGTTATCAGGTGACCACCTATCTTGCTGTGCCACACCCGCCTTTGCCGGCCTCTGTAACGCGTCTGATCCAACGCGCCCAAGCCGTTACGAACGAGGGCGCCCTTTAATACACTCGGCCTTGAGCATGCAGTTGTCATGCCGTACCCCGACCCCGCGCGACTTTGGCGGGTTGTCAGCATCCTCAACCGCCGTGATCCTGCCCGGCACTGGCGACCCGTACCCCCGCCGACTCCTGCAACAGGGTGCGCGGCAGCACGAAGCCATTGAACGGACGCTGGGTGAAGGGGTTGTTGGCCTTCTCGGCGGTGAGGCGATAGCGCATGCCGCCATCGTTGGCAGTGAAGCTCAGATCCACGCTATTGTCGGTAGCGCCATTGACGCGCGCCTGAGCAAGCAGGCGGAACAGCGACCACGGCCCGCGGTAGCTCAGGCTGCTGCTGTTGCCGGCGCTGTTGATCAGCGTGATGCGGCTTTCGGTGCCATCGCCCAGGCTGTTCGGCCAGATCAGGCCGACGGTGCTGCTGGGGCCATGACTGTAGGGCACCAGTTGCCCTTCGATACCCAGGACACTGCTGCGCCGGTTCGGAGTCAGGCCGAGCGGCTCGACGGCGAACTGCACGCCGAGCGCGCCCCGGTTGTTGAAGAAGGCGTCGCGGATGCGGTTGGCCGCCTCCAGTTGCGCCAGCACGTCGGTGCGCACCAGGTAGCCGCCCCGGCGCTCGGAGTACAGTGCATCCAGATTGTCTTCGAGGAACAGCTTGAGGTACTGCTCCCTGAACTTCTGCAGCCGCCCCTGCGGGCCGAAGAACGCCTCGAAGTCCTCCAGGGACGCATCGACGCGACTGGCCGGATTGAACGGATACCGCCCAGCCAGCCGCTGACTGTAGAAGCCATAGACGTCCGCATCCCAGCGCCGCTCCAACTCCCGCAAGGCCTCGATCAGCAGGATGTGGGAGGACTCGTCGGCCAGCTTCTTCACATGACGATTGAGCGGTTCCGGTAGCCCGGCGGCCACACGCTGCAGGTTGCCGATGCTGTCCGGACCCTTGAGGGTGAAGCGAGACAGCACGCTCTCCAAGGCCGCCTTGCCGCGATCAGGGCTGTCCTGCACGGCGCGGACGGTGTCGTAGACCTCACCGATCGCCAGCATGGTACCGTCGAGGAAGGGCGGGGTCTCGCCCTTGGGATCCAGCAATCCGCTCATCGTGGCAAAGGCACGCGAGATCACCGCAGCCTGCTCGCGGGAGACGGCTTCGCCAGGCGGGATCTGAGCCTGGGCACTCTCGCCGACCGCAGCCACCACCGGATAGATGGTGCTGTTGTCGCGCACGGTCTCCACCAGGCGGCGCAAGGGCGCGGCCGGGCTGGTCACACTACCCAGCACCTCGACGGCCTGCGAGACGTTATCGAAGTCCACCACGTCGAGCTGGCCCAGCGAACGGCGCCAGGTGTCAATGTAGTCGGCGTTGTAAAGTGCCCTGATGCGCTGTGCCAGCGCCTGCTTGTCCGCCTCGGAGTAATCGATGCGGGCACGCTCGCCGAGCGTCCACTGGTCGATCATCGCCAGTTCGGTCAGGTCGTGGCTGTGCGGCTCGAAGTAACCACGGAACCCCTTGGCAGTAAGCAAAGCATCGATGCGTGTTCCGACGTGCCCGTCCTGCTGCACCGCCGGCTTGAACAGAGTGTCGAAAGCCGGCCCGACCTCGTGGCGCAGATCCAGCGGGGCGTACAGTGCATCCTGCGCCTGCTGCTTCATCGCCATGTAAACCCGCTGCTGGAGCGGGATCTGCCGCAGATGTTGCTGCACTTCGCGAACTCGCTGCCGGTACTGCGGCAGACTGGCATCGGCGTACTTCATCGCGTACTCCAGGTGACGCATCAGTGCGCCCTGTACACGGCCTTCGGCAGGAAACGCCGCCTGCCATTGCCGGGCCATCCACTCCTCGACGATCTCTGGACGCCGGTTCTCCTTGTCCTCGATCATGCGGTACACACGCAGCGCCGCCAATTGGTCGGTACTGTTGTCACCGGCTGCCTCAATGGCGTTCATCGCACCGGTGGCCAGCGCTGGCAGGTAGCGCCTGGACAGCAGTTGCAGGTAGGCCTCGTCCACCTTCGGGCCGATCTTGCGCCCTTGATACAAGCCCATGTCGGAGACCAGTGGCCAGGCCTCCCGGTAATCGCCATAGACGGCCACCGCGCCGCGGATCTGGTCGAGCGGCTCCAGCAGGTTACGCCCGGTCGGGTCGATGCGACCGTCGATGCGCGCCGCGCTGAACTCGCGACTTTTCTCCAACACACTGGCAGCCTTGTCGCGGTTGACCACGTAGTAGTGATGCCAGCCAGCAGCGACCAGCGCACCGCCCAGCGTGGCGGCAAGACAACCGGCTATCAGTACCCGCTTCTTGTCCGCCAGCACCTTGACGTTGTCGCCAGCCCGACCCGCTTCGGGATAGATGATCTGCTGAAACAGGCGCTGGGCGAAGTAGACCACCGAACGCCCGTCCGGCTGCGCCCCCGGTACCGGCTCCGGCATGCCGTACGAACGCGCAGCCGCATTGACGAAGGCATTGCATACCAGCCCCTGTTGGTACACCGAGGAGAAATAGACGCCGCGCACCAGGGCGGGCGTGGTGAAGCGATCGCTACCGAGGATCTCCCGCAGGAAACCCAGCAATACCGGGCGCATACCCGCCAACTGGCGCACCAGCGAGAACAGCCCCTCGCGCTGCTCCTGGCTCGTCGGTTCGCCGAGCGCGTCGAAGACCTGCTCGTTGAGCCGGGAGACGAATGCGTCGTAACTGCTCGACAGCTCGCCCAGCCAGGCGTCGAAGTCGTCCATCGACGCCAACGTGAAGGTAAAACCGAAGATATCCTCGCGCACCGAGCGCGGCAGGCGGGCGAAGAACGGGCCGAAGCCTTCGAGCTGGTCGAATTTGGTCAGCGTCACATACAGTGGCGGCCGGGTGCCGAGCTGGCTGCTGAGTTCTGCCAAACGCGAGCGCAGCAGTATCGCCAGCGCCTTGCGGTCGCTGGCGCTACGCTCCAGCAACGCGACGATATCCACCACCAGCACTACACCGTTCAGCGGCCGCCGGCTGCGGTTGCGCCCCAGCCACGACACCAGACCGTCCCACAAGCGGGCATGGGTGCCGAGCGGCAGACGGCTCTCGCCACCGTCAACACTGGACGAGACATCCCCATCTTCTCCCTCGACTGCTTGCTGCGGCACACCCTCCAGCGGCGGCACGTCCGACTGGCTGATGATCTCTCCAGGCGGGTCGATCAACACCGCCTGGTCGCCGATCCACCAGTCGACCGGGTAGGCCAGATCGGGATCACCATGCTGCCGCCGGCTGCCGCCCTTGGTGATCGCGGTCAGCGAAAAACTCTGGTTGGAGCGGTTGATCAGACTGGTCTTGCCTGCATTCTCCTCGCCGAGCACCAGATACCAGGGCAACCGGTACAGCGCGTCGCGTCCCCCCAGGTTCTGGCGCAAGGCGGCAAGGCTGCGATCCAGCGCCCGATCCTGGGCCTCTACAAAGCGCAGCGACGGGTCTTCCTCTCGCCGTTGTGCTTGCCGCTGCGCTTCCTCGAAGCGCTGGTTGCGGCTGCGCAGCACCAGGGCCCAGATCAACGTGGGCACCAGCACCACCAGCACGGTAGCCAGTGTTTCAGCCCCTTGCCTCAGGCGCACTCCCTGTCTTGCCGTATATTAATGGACAGCCGAATATTTTCTTAAAACGATAGGTGCGAACATGGCGCACAAGGTTTCGTTGAGTCAGCGACTCTATCAGGCGATCAAGTCGGAGATACGCTCCGGCGCGTTCCTGCCAGGGCAGTCGATTCCCGCCGCGATGCTCGCACGCCGGCTTTCGGTCAGCATCATCCCGGTTCGCGATGCGCTGCATCGTCTGGCTGGCGAAAGGCTGGTCGAAACCTGGGAGCAAGGCGGCTTCCATGCGCCGCACATGAGCGAAGCCAAGCTGCGCGACCTGTATCAGACGCAACTGGCCATGCTGCTGTGGGCGCTGGATCAGCCCACGATGCCGCGAGCGGCAAGCAGCGTGCCTGAAAGCGGGCCTGGCGGCGAGCAGCCACTGGCTGCGATCGAAGCGCTTTTCGGTCACCTTGCCTCCGCGTCAGGCAGCCGCGAACTGGTGTGGGCCTTGCACAATACCCTTGATCGCTTGTACACCGTCAGCCAGTTGAAGGCACTCGTAGCAGACGACTGGCCCAATGAAGGCGAGCGTCTGCTCGCCCACTGGCGGCATGGTGATCTGGCCGGCTTCAGGCATGCGTTGCTGGCCTACCACCAACACCGCATCACGCTGGTGCCCAGGCTGATCGAGCAGGTGCAGCTAGCCCGCAAAGCCTCTTGAGGGGGCGCTTCGCACATGCCGAATCCATTTATATCCATCTTATAAGCTTCTTATACGGGCGAACTCTGGCTATGGTCGATAGCGTCATGGTCGTCATGACGTCAACCGCAAGGAGATCGACATGGATCAGAGCATCGAGAACAACGCGCGCGTCGAGGCGCCGGAAGACGACATCATCGTGCTGGGCAAGGCCAGTGTGGAGACCAAGGGGGGGGGTTGGCATGTCCGCCGAAGGCATGGGTCGTATGACGTTCGGCATTTCCGACGACTGAAAACACGGGGTGCGCCGCAAGGCGCACCTCCTGATCGCGATGGAGGAACAGATCTCCGCATACGGACTCCGCGACGGCCTGTCGTTCTGCAGAGTGGACGGACGGGCGGTCTTCCTTGACATCCAGGAAGACCGTTACTTCCGGCTCTCTGATCGCCTGGAGCGCGCGTTTACCGCCTGGCTCGATGGCGACGACAGCGCAGACGGCAACCTGGGTGACTTGGTGGAGCACAAGGTTCTAGCAGTAGCATCGCCCGCTGTAGCCAAGCGCGCAGCGCAGGCCATCGCCTCCCCGTTGCACAGCGCCGTCGAACAACTGGCCAAGCCCCGACCAATCGGCCCCCTTATTGTTTTGGACGTGTTCACGGCGGTCTGTTCGACGCAACGGTGGTTGAAAACGCGTCGGCTGCAGACTGTCATCGAGGACGTGGTGGCCTACCGCAACGAGAAGGCCTCCCAACCACTTCTCCCGTCCACCAACCAAGCACTGTTGGACGCGGCAAATACGTTCAGGACGGCACGTCGATACGTGCCTGTCGAATCCAGCTGCCTGCTCGACTCACTGTCCTTGGTCAGGTTCCTGGCCCGAAGACATCTTTCTGCCCAGATCGTTTTCGGAGTCACCGACGATCCGTTCGCCGCACACTGCTGGGTGCAGGCCGGGACATGGATACTGAACGACACGCTTGGCAATGCCACCACGCATACACCGATCCGAGTGGTCTGATGGGTTACCGCTACATCGCCCTGGTGGACGCCGATGCTCCTCGCGAAAAGGCATCTTCTTGGCCTGCGCAGGAAGCGGCACTGGGCGGCATCGGCATGCGGCATCGCCTGACGCATGGGCAGATCAGCCTGTTCGCCTCGGAGGGCACGCCCACGCTGATGCTCCCTGGCGGTGCGGTGATCGTCGGCCATCTGTTCTGCAAGGACGGCTCGCCAGCCGGGTCGTCGTTCTCAGACCTGCCGCATGACAAGCCACTTGGAAAACACCTGCTGGAACATTACTGGGGCGAGTATCTCCTGATCCAACCCATGAACAGCCATGAACGAAGGGTCGAGATTCTGCGCGATCCCTCAGGCGGAGTGCCTTGCGCCTATGGCCTTCAGGATGGGCGCACCTTCGTCACATCGGATATTTCGCTCGCGGAGGGTCTTGGCCTTTTCAACAGGCAGGTCGATTGGGGCTTCATTGCCCAAACCCTCCGCAGCCCCCACCTGAAAACGCAACGCACTGGCCTGCTTGGCATTCGGGAGCTGCAACCGGGGTTTTCCTTGGTACTACAGGGAACCAAGGCGACGATCAGGCAAGACTGGTCGCCTTGGCGCTTCGTCGCGCCAGCGTATCGCCACGACGATCCTGACATCGCCGCGGCCCAGATCCACAAGACCGTCGCAACTGTGGTCAAGGCTTGGGCGGGTGTCGATCAAACAATCCTTCTGGAGCTCTCCGGAGGACTCGATTCTTCGATAATCGCAACATGCCTGCGCGAAACAGGGGCCCGCATCGCATGCTGCACATTGGTATCGCCCGTTCCCGGTGCCGATGAACGACTGTATGCAGCCCAGGCTGCAGAGTGCCTGGGCGTCGACTTGCAAGCCGAAAGCCTCGATCTAGACAACGCATTCTTCGACATAGCCCCGCCGCCGTCTGCGGTGACTCCACGAGTGACTGCCTTGCAGCATGCCATTGACCAGGCAATCGGCACCGCTGCGGCCCGCAACCGTGTCAGCAGCCTGTTCTCGGGGGGAGGGGGCGATACCGTGTTCTGCTACCTGGCGAGTGCCGCACCGGCCGCGGATGCGTTCAGAGAACGCGGCTTCGCGGCAGGGATCTCGGCGATCGCGGGCCTGTCCACGCTGCATCAATGCACCCTTTGGAAGGCCAGCCGGTTGACCCTACGCAAGCTGCTGCGGGAACCTAAGCCCCTCTGGATGCCGGATGATTCGTTCTTGACGCCCGCCACGTCGGATGCTCCGCCCGAGCCTCATCCATGGTTCGCGGCGCCAGCCGATGCTTTGCCCGGCGACCGGGAGCGGATTACGGAGTTGGCCGGCACGCAGGTCTTCCGCGACGGCGCCCCCCGTGGAAACAGCCGATGGCTCCGGCTGCCCCTGCTGTCCCAGCCGGTCATGGAGGCCTGCCTGCGGGTTCCCAGTTGGATGTGGATCGCGCAAGGAGAGAACCGCGCAGTCGCCCGGGCCGCCTTCTCCGATCTGCTGCCGCCCGACATCCTGCGACGTAGAAGCAAGGGCGATTTCCTCAACTACACGGGGGCCGTATACCGACGCCATCAGGATCGGATCCGCGAGTTCCTGCTGGGCGGGCAGTTGCAAAAGCACGGGCTGTTGGATACGGCGGCCTTGCAGTGTTTCTTTGCCACTGTTCCACGCCCGCGCGATTCGTCCTTTCTGCGCATCTTCGATCTGTGCATGGTTGAAAACTGGGTCCGCCATCAGGTTTAGCTTCCGTGATCATCAGTCACTTCGGCCAAGACTGACTTCATCTGGCGCCAGTGCACGTATTGCTTGCGTTTGGCAGGGGCGGAACCCTCGACTCCCTGCAGCCAGTAGCGAAACCAATCCAGGTTCCGCTCGTAGGCGGCAAGTTTGTGCCGGGGCTGAAATTTCTGGTGCGGCTCGTTCGGAAACACGTAGAGATCGGCTTGATGGCGCCGGATCAGAGGGATCGCGTAGTCGAGCGCATGGAGGTATTCCTGCTCCGGCATTTGCATCAGAACCGGTGCCCGGATGCTGTCCAGGTGCAGGGCCGGTGACAATGTACGCCAGCGCTCCGGCGTTTGATCCGGGGGGCCCAGGTCCCAGACATCGCGCAGCCCCTTGAAGAACACATCGCTCTTCAAGCTGCTGAGCAAGTAGTAGGTGGGAGACACCGCAGGCGAGGTCACTGACAGGGCCGAGAGCACTTCCGATTTCGCGGCTATCCACAAGGCGGCCTCGCTGCCGAAACTGAGACCGCCCATGCCCACCTTGGTCCGATCGATTTCTCCCCTCGACGCCAACAGATCGACCACGCTCTCCACTGCCGTGCGCGCCTGCTCATAGCGCACCACTGCATCAGGACTGTCCGAGGCATAGTTGATGCAGAGGGCCGAGATGCCGTGCTCGGCCATCGAGGCCAGCGGCCACTCGTCGCCTACCCCCCCTCGCAGGTAGCCCGTGCAACTGTAGTAGGTGACAAACAACGGTGGAAGAATCCCGTCCGAGCTCCGCGCGGGAAAGAACTGCCCGGTGACCGGCCGACCGTTTTCATCCTTCCATCGCAACAGGCGCGCCGGAATGCGGGTCGCCATGTCCCGCGCCAATGCCTCGTTGGGGTCGAAGAGCACTTGGCTGTCGCCTGTTTCCAGGTCGATCCGTTCCAGGCGCGGTGGCCGATCCGGCTCGGCGACGACGCATGCCAGCGCCTTGATCGACATTCCGCAGCCACTGGAACGCGTACGCCCCCCATTGATCAGGCCACGGCCACTCACCACCGGGAATACGCCGCCGCTGCGCACGTTCCAGCGGAAGATCGACTGCGCCAGCCCTCTCCGAGGGTCAGTGACGGTAAACAGGATATCGTCGCTCTGTGGCCGCCATTGAATCGTTGTGATGGCGTGGCTCGTACACTCCGGGGCCAGGCACCTGACCAGTTCGCGGGACGCTGGGCTGGTAAGCATTGCTAACTGAACTTCGACCTCATCCCAAGGATGGGCCTGTGGCTTCCCGACACGCACGAGCAGCGCAACTCGTCCCGTGTGCGACTCTTGCGACATTTGCATCGGTTCGGGCAAAACGGGAGATAGCGCCTTGGCGATCAATGGCAGCGGCGTGATGACCGGCGCAGCCAAATCCTGCCGCTTTCGCGTCCGCAGATCGATCGCCTTCCAGCGATCCGGGGTTTTCGCCAGTAGTGAAACGCGATCGAACCAGACCTCGCTGAAGCGCTGGGTCGCCAACCGCCCCTCGACATAACCGGATCGGAACAGAGGTTGGCCGATGGGAGCCATGTCATCGATGTGGATGCCTTGGTCATACTCCGCCTGTTCTTCCCCCAGGATTTCCTCGCGGGTAGCCCCTACGCTGTAGTTGAGCATGTTGCCGTCGGCGCTCAGCGAAAAATCGCGCACGTCCGCCGGATCGCTCGTCAATGGTTCGGCGCCTGAACCGTCCGCAGCAGCGCGCCAAACATCGACCCTGCCGTCCAGCAGTGCCCGGTAGTAGATCCAGCGGCCATCGGGCGACCACACGGGCGGAGCCGGTAGAGAAACGCCCGCCGAGTCGCGCAACGGTATCCCACCGTCGGCAACACGACGCGGCGGCGCCGCATCGAGAGTCCGCACGTACCACACGGTATCGTAGGTGTTCCTCTCGATCGAGGCTTGCTCGGTGCGGAACGCAACGTACTTGCCATCCGGCGAAACGATGGGAGCGCCGAAGTCGATGGTCTCAAGAAGGCGACGTGGCCCAAGCAGATCCGCCAAGGATGGCTCGGCAAGTAGCGCCCCGATCAGCACCACCATGCAGGCCCAGGCAGGTTCGCGCCATCCTCGCGGCAGGTCAGGCATTGTCATGACAGCCACCTCAGAAATGCGCGGACACAGAGGCACTCAAAAAGCGGCCGATCGCCGAGTAGTTGGTAGAGTCATAGGGCAACCACGTGTTGCTTGCGGGCTCGTAGAGAGGCGGCGACCTGTCGAACAGGTTCTGCACCGACAAGGCGAAATCCAGTCCCGGCCAGGTGCCTTCGCGCTTGGCGGTGGAGTACCGCAACGTGGCATCGATGGTGGTGAACGCCCCGGTCTTCTTGTCAGTCACCGTATCGGTCACGCCGTCCGTGTAATTGGCGAATGCCGAGGCCGAGAGTCTTCCCTGATTCCAGACCACGCCGAGGCGCCCGTTGATCTTGGCCGGATTGAACAGCCTTCCAGACAAATCGACAGTGCCAGCCGCAGAGTTCACTTGCTGCTTGCTGTCCAGCCAAGTTGCCGAACTGCGGACCGTCAGGCTGCCTGCTGACAGGTCAAAGCGATACGACCCCGCCAGGTCGATACCCTTGATGCGCTGCCGGCTCGCGTTGACATTCTGGCCATAGAGAATCGCAACCACGTTGGCCGGATCGTAAGGCGCATCCGTGAAGTTGATGAAGGTATCGGCCAGGGCCAAAACCGCAGCTTGTTCTTCAGCGGTAGGATAGGCGCTGATGAATTGGGCGTACTCCGGGTTGCTCAGCGCCTGGGACGTTCCAGGAAACGGTTCTACCACCCGGTCGGTGTAGTCGATGTCGAACCAGGTGAGCTCTGCCTCCAGGGCAGGCAACGATACCGGGTGGAACGACAGGGACGTCGACCAGGTTTTCGCGCGCTCGGGCTCCAGGTCGGAATTGCCTCCGCCGAAATACAGCGCTGTTGCGTCCGCCGGGTAACCCGTTCCGCCGTAATAGTCGGGTGGATCTAGGTAGGCGGCGGTTGCGGAGTTCCGCTGGTAAAGGGTCGGCGCCTTGAAGGATTTCCCCCAGGATGTCTTCAGGGTGAAGGTTTCGCTCGGGGCATAGACCAGACCGAACTTGGGCGTGACCACTCTCCCGAAGCTGCTGTAGTCCTCACCGCGTACGGCAGCAGTTAGCGAGAACGCGTGCACCCCCGCCAGCCCCGTGTCCGGCGCGACCAGCGGCAGGCTGACTTCGGCGTACGCAAAGCGGCTGCTTTCGTCCCCTTCTGTGACGGTTGCGCCAGTGCGGTAGTTGTCGTGCCAGAACTCGTTGGTTCTGTAGCCAGCACCGACTGCCAGCCGCGCCTTGCCGCCGGGAAGCTGAAACAACGGCCCCTCGGCACCGATCTCGTAGACGTGACTCTCGTTGCAATAGCATTCGTCGTACAACATGCTGGCCGCACCAGTCGCGGGAGTTACCCTGGTTTGAACGAACGCATGCTCGTCCTTGCCCCAGGAAAACCCTCCCGTGAAAGACCAATCGTTCGCCAGCAAGACTTCGATACTTGGCGATACGAAGGTCGTGGTCGTCTTGGTTTGGCGACGATTTGTCCCGCCCCAGTCGTAGTAGATGGACTGTTCGCGCTCACTTCCCAGGGCGTCCAGGCGCAGTTCAAAGGTATCGCCAAGGGCCTGGTAGGCACTGATCAAGCCACTGCGCAGGTCATTGTTCGGATAGAGCGAGGTGGGTACTGCCAAGTGACTTGTGTAGTCACGTTCATCCGCGTAGATCGGGTCGGAGGACTCATCCTTGTAAGTGGCGATGAAACCGCCGCTCGACCAGGCGGTGCCTGTGGTGACGTTGTACTCCCGGGTGGCCAGGCCGCCATCGGTCGCAGTACCGTAGCGGGTGCCGACCGTCACGCCTTCGTACTCGCGCTTGAGGATCACGTTGGCAACACCGCCGACGGCATCGGATCCGTAGATGGCCGACGCGCCATCAGCGACGATTTCCACCCGTTCCACGGCTTCGACCGGAATGGCGCTTATGTCGACCGCCTGGACGAAACCTCCATATGACAGTCGCCTACCGTTGAGCAATGTCAGCGATGCATCAGGGCCAAGGCCACGCAGGTTCAGGGCGGAACCCCCCGTGATGTTCTGGTTGGCAAGGCCGCTGCCGGAGCCTCCAACAGCGCCAAAAGCGACTCCCGGATTCTGCCCACCGCTGAAGTTCTGCGGCACCGATCGGATCACCTCACCCAGATCGGTGAAGCCCTCTTCCTCGATCCGCCGAGCGTCGAGCGTAACCGTTGGCGAGGCCGAGGTGCCGCCGCGGATACGCGTCCCCGTCACCGTGATCCGGTCGAGTTCCGTTGGTGTGACGACCGGAGCGGCCGACGCCCCGGCCTTGGCGGGCACCGCGGGCGCACGCTCTGGCACCGGAACAGGCTTGAGCAGGTACATCGCGCCATTCACAGCCTCGAATGTCAGCCCGCTACCCTGCAGCAGTTGCTGCAGGGCCGCCTCCGGCGCCAACCGGCTCGATAGGCCCCGCGCAGTCTTGCCGGCAACCAGTTGCGGTGAGTAGGCGACCTGCATCCCACTCTGGCTGGCGAACTGGTTCAGCACATCGTCCAGCGATCCAGCGCTGATTGCGTAGACGATGCTGCGCTCGGGCCGGCTGTCGGCTTTCGCGGACGCCGGCAGTGAATGCTCCAGTGCAAGATACAGGGCAAGCACGGTGGAATAGGAAACAGCGAATCTGCGACGTAGCATCAACGCGACCTCGATCAATGCGTTGACCGAGCCACAATCGCGAAGCCGATTCGGATTTTCATGGGGCGGTCATATTGTCTGGATACGCCGCCGATCGAGAAAACCCTACCTGTCGTTTTGAGTTTTTTCCTACCGCCTTCTCTGGGCGATGCGCCGCTGCATGGTCGGGGGCACTATTTGGCACCCGGCTTGGCAGGGTCGAGCACAAGGCCGCCATCGGCCGTTGGACGCGCGCGCAGCGACCAGCCCCGTTCCAGCGTCAACACCAGGGAAGCCTGGTCGCCTACGTGGAAGGTGCCACTGATGGGGAGGTCGGCCAGCGCCGGATCACCCAGGCGTAACGGCGTGGTGACGTAGCGGTTCATCTCCGCAAGCAGATCCGCCAGTCGCCAGTTGCGGGCGCGTAGCTGGCCTTCGGCCCAGCCACGTGCGGCCTCCAGGTCGACCGTGTCCGTCGCCCAATCGTCCCGCGTGGCGTCGAACCGAAGGCGCTGGCCCGGCACCAGGGTCGCGGGCGCGTGCCGCGTGCGCCGGCTGTCAGGCGGCGCCACCTGTACCGAACCCTCCAACAGGGTGATGGCCGCGGCGGTGTCTTCCAGGCGTACCTGGAAGCGTGTACCGAGTGCGGTGACCGTACCTCCCGCGACGTGCACGACAAAGGGTCGGGCCGGATCCTGGCGTACCTGGAAGTCGGCTTGCCCGTGTTCCAGGTCGATGCGGCGCAGGTCATCGCTGTTGCGCTCGCGCAGCACGGTCGCGGTATCGAGGATGGCGATGGAGCCATCGGCCAAGGTGACCGTGCGCTGCTCGCCCAGCGCAGTAGCGTGACGCACGCCGAACATCCGGTCACTCCAGCTCCAGGGCGGCGCAACGGCGACAACCACCGCAAGAGCCGCCAACAGGCCACCAGTGCCGAGCCAACTGCGCCAACGGCGTGGGGCACGTGGCGCGGGCCGTTCCGCCTCGCGCAGCGCTTCGGCGATAGCTGGGTCGCCAGCGAGCTCAGCGGTCGCGCCCCAGATGGCTTCGACCTGCCGCCACGCCGCTTCGTGCCCCGGGTGCGCTGCTCGCCACCGGTCGGCTGCCAAGCGCTCAGCCCCTGTCGCGCCCGGCTCTTGCACACGCAGGAACCACCGCTCGGCCTCGCCCTGCATCTCCACCTTGTCCATCTCTGAGTTCATGCGGTTGTCCGCTTGTTGATCACGCATCGTGCGATACCTGGCCCAGCCTGCGGCGCAGTTGCAGGAGCGCAGTGGCGGAGTGCTTCTCGACCATCTTCACGGAAATACCGCACTGCTTGGCGATGGCAGCATTGGTCATACCTCGCATTCGCTTGAGAAGGTAGACCTGCCTGCATTTGGGCGGCAACGAAAGGATCGCCTCGCGCAGCAAGGCGAGTTGCTGCGCCTGTATCGCGGCATCTTCCACTGTTGGCTGCCCGGACTCGATTTCCAAGCCCTCGAACGGTACGTGCCGGCTTACAAGGTGCGACTGCGCTTGCCGGCTACGATCATTAAGCACATTGATGGCGATTCGGTAGAGCAGCGGCTTCCACGCCGCAGCCGGCTCGCGCTTGTAACGCACGAACCGGGCCAGGCTTTCTTGGGCGGCATCTTGCGCATCCTCAAGGTTAGGGCTGCGACGCGAGAGGAATTGCAGCAAGCTTGGATACTGTTCGCGAACGAAGGCATCGAAGTTGTCTGCGCTTTCCTCGGCGCGACATGCGGCCGCCCCAGAGCCAGCCTGCGGCGCAACCGGTAACTCCAATGCAGTGAGGTACGCGTCATCCATCGTTTTATTGCGCCGATAGATTCAATCAGGAATCGAGAATAATCATTCATCATGGACTCGACATGCAAGCGAATACGCAATCGGTGTCGAATGGCGCGATTTAGAGCCCTCGCGCTCGCAGCACGATATTGCAGAGCCACAATCATCTAATACACTCAAACGCAACAAGCGCGGGCTCAATTGCCGCCCTTCTTGCAACGATCATATTCATGCCGATTGCCAGCGCGTTCACTGCAGCAGTGCGTGGCGATGGCAAAGGACTGTCCCATGGGAAGACACTCCAAGAGTTCGCTGCTGTATCAGCAGATCAAGCTCGATCTGCAGGCAGGGCATTACCCACCTGGCGGCCGGATCGATCCCGGTGCACTGGCCAAGGCCTTCGACACCAGCCCGACACCGGTACGACTTGCACTGTGTCGCTTGGTCGGCGAGGGCCTCGTTGCGGATCACGGCCGTGAGGGCTTCCATGCATTGCGCGTGACCGAGCACTCGTTGCGCGATCTTTACGACTGGATGGAGCGCTTGCTGCTGCTGGCTTGCAGCGCGCCCCAGAGTACTTCGACAAGCGTTCATACGCTGGCTTCGTTGCCGGCAACGCATGATATCGCCACGCTGACTTCGCATGTGTTCGAAGTCATCGCAAGGGGGAGCCACAACACGCATTTGTTGCAGGCCGTCCAGCGCGCAAATGACGAACTCAACCCGGTTCGGCGAGCAAAGAGCAAGCTTCTGGCAGACGGCGCCGAGGAACTCCACGGGCTACATACGCACTGGTGTCGCAGAGAACTCGCTGCGCTCAGAGCGGCCATACGGCGCTACCACCGGCGCCGCCGGCGACTCGCCTCTGAAATTGTCGCGGCGCTGGAAGGAGCGCCCCTTCCCGCAGTGTCGGGCCCTGCCGAACGCGAGTTTGAAACACCCGATACAGCAGCTCAACAGCACATGAAATTAATTATTACGTGATACTTCAATAATCAAGCGCTAATCAACCCACCGCTTTCTATCCTAAGGTTGTCATGACTGGCATGACGACAACCGCAGGAGACAGGCTATGAACACGACTACCCAACACGCCTCGGACGTCGAGGTGCAAGAGGACATCATCATACTGGGCGTTGCCAGCGTGGAGACCAAAGGCGGACCGAGGTCAGACGAAATGGTTGGAGGCACACAATCTCCCGGCATTTCCGAAGACTGAGCGTCAGGGCGCGCCACGCCTTCTGGCGCGCCGCCTCTCGAAGGTGACTGAATTATGTACAGCTTGCGCGAAGGCTTGTCATTCTGCCGGGTGGATGGGCACCTGATCTTTCTAGACCTGCGGCATGACAGGTATTTTCGGCTGCCGGCCCGCATGGAAAACATTTTCCTGACATATCTCGATGACGATGACGCTGCCGGCGTTGGCATCAGCGACCTGCTTCGCTATGACATTCTCCAACCAACTCCCAGCATGGGGATTTACACAGATGCGACGTCTATCCAAACACCTGCCCATAGCGCCATCGAGCGAATCTCCGACACGTCAGCAGCCAGTATCGCCATGCTGTTGGATGTCATGGTCGTCACCGTCTCCACTGGGCTGCAATTGAAGATGCGTAAACTCCAAGCCCTCATCGACGATCTGATCGCCTATCGAGACTCCAAGACAGCGCGAGCGTCCAGCCAGCCGATGGAGCAACAGCTCTTGAACACCGCCGACTCGTTCATGCGTGCGCGCCCGTACGTGCCCTTGGAGACCTCCTGCCTTCTCGATGCGCTGGCGATGGTTCGGTTCTTGGCCAGAAGGCGCTTGCACGCCAATATCGTCTTCGGCGTGACGGGTACTCCATTCACGGCGCACTGCTGGATCCAGGCCGGCGATTTGATCCTGAATGACACGGTGGGGAACGCTACCGCACACACAACGATCCGGGTGATTTGATGGGCTGCCGCTATGTCGTGCTGGTGGACGCTCCAGTTGGAGGCGACGGCGAGCATGAGCCCAATTACCGGGCGCCAGGCTTCGATATCACAGGTATGGAGCATCGCCTGACCTGCGGACGTATCAAGCTGTTCGCTTCTCCCGGAACTCCGACACTCGCCGTACCAGGCGGCGTGTTGATCGGTCATCTTTTCTTCGGTGGGGGCGAACCGGTCACGCCACGAACGGCACCAGATCTTTCGAGCCATGAAAGAGTCCAGGATATGCTGAGCAAGTACTGGGGAGAGTATGTGTTGATTCTGACCACGGCTGCACATGGCGATCTACTCGAAGTCCTGCGCGATCCCTCCGGTGGTGTTTCCTGCATCTACTCTTTGCATGGACGTGACGGTTGCGGTTTCGTTACCTCGGACATCGCGCTTGCAACGCAGCACGGGCTGTACCGCAAGCAGATCGATTGGGAATTCATCTCGCACGCGCTCGCCTATCCGCATCTCAAGACTCAGCGCACTGGCTTGTCTGGTGTCAGTGAGCTGCTGCCAGGCTGCACCCTGCTCGTAGGTACAACCGACACAACGGTCAGAGCGGATTGGTCTCCCTGGACCTTCGTCGCCAAGGAGCGTCGTCACTACACGGTTCAGCGCGCTGTTGAAGACGTGCGGCAGGCCGTACGCACCGTCGTCGCGGCCTGGGCCGGGATGGATGAATCCATCTTGCTGGAACTGTCCGGTGGGCTGGATTCTTCGATCCTGGCGGGCTGCTTGCGCGGAACAAGCACACGGGTAGCCTGCTGCACCTTGGTGACGCCGGTGCCCGGAGCTGACGAACGGAAATACGCAGGCCAAATGGCGAATTACTTGGGAGTTCCCCTTCAGGAGGAGCCGCTGCAATTCGAGGATGCGCGCTTCGACTTCGTACCATCCGCCGACACCGTGACGCCCCGCGTCTCCATGCTGCAGTACGCGTCCAATGAAGTGATGAAGCGCGCAGGTACGTCGAATGACGTCAACAGCTACTTTTCCGGGGGAGGCGGCGACTCGGTCTTCTGCTACCTCGGTAATGCGGCACCTGCTGCGGATGCTTTCAAGGAGCGTGGCCTGGCCGCCGGGATCACTGCCATCCGCGAACTCTCTACGCTGCACCGTTGTACCTTCTGGAAGGCGGGCCGACTGACATTCAGGAAATTGATCCGAGGTCCCAAACCCGTTGGCGAGCCGGATCGTTCCTTTCTCAGCCCTGCTTCTACAACTGACGCTGAGCTCCACCCATGGTCGGGCGGCCCTCCTGATGCGTTTGCCGGTGATCGAGAACGAATCTCCGACCTGGCCGCGACCCAGGTGTTCAGGGACTCCATGCCACGCGGAGCACTGCGGTGGCTGCGCCTGCCCCTGCTGTCTCAACCCGTCATGGAGGCCTGCCTGAGAGTACCCACGTGGATGTGGATATCCGGCGGCCAGAATCGCGCTGTCGCCCGATCGGCATTCGCCGACATCTTACCTCCCGAAGTCCTGAACCGCCGCAGCAAGGGGACTTTCATGACCTACTCCGGCGCGCTCTACCAGAGGCACAAAGGGCAGATGCTCGACTATCTCTTGAATGGCCATCTCCAGGCACGTGGCCTTCTCGACGCCGACGCACTACGAAGGTTCATGGGCGGCGACCTGCCCGCTCGGGATCAGTCCTTCATGCGCATCTTCGAGCTGTGCACCATCGAGAACTGGGTTCGTCACCAATACTAGCAGGCACGGCCGATTAGGAGGTGTTTTCCTTGCACCCCGGCGGGTTCGAAAATCTGACGTATACGTCCTTTTTAGGAACAATGGCGGCATCGCGTTGCAGCGTGCCTTGATGTCTGCCGTGAACCTGATCAGCCACTAGCCAACTCTGTCCGTGCGAGATTGGTCGGCCTGCGACTGCCCGGCCTTCATCAACCGCCACTGCTTATATTGATCAGCCTTGCGAGGATCAGGATCCTCGTATCCCAACAACCAGAAGCAAAACCAGTCTAAGTTGCGGTCGTAGCTGGCCAGCTTGTGGCGCGGCTGGAATTTCTGGTGCGGCTCGTTCGGAAAGACATACAGGTCGGCCCGATCGCTGCGTATCAGCGAGATGGCATAGTCCAGCGCATAAAGGTATTCCTGCTCCGGCATCTGCATCAGAATGGGCGCCTGAATTCGGTCGAGCTTGAAGACCGGAGACAGGGTTCTCCAGCGCTCGGGCGTTTCATCGGGCGATCCAAGCCCCCAGAGGTTTCTCAACCCATCGCTGAATGCCTCGCCCTTGAGGCTTCCGAAAAGGTAGTACAGCGGCGATGCGACCGGAGACGTGACGGACACAGCGGACAGCATCTTGGAGTTGCTTGCCACCCAAAGTGCAACTTCGCTGCCGAAACTCAGTCCTCCCATGCCGACCCGGCTGCCGTCGATCTCACTCGTCGAGGCTAGCAGGCCGACAGCGCTAACGACCGCGGTCAGTCCCTGGTCATAGCGCTCGACCGCGTCCAACCGATAGGGACGACGGTTGATGCACAGCGCGGCGATGCCGCGCTCGGCCAGCGATGCCAGCGGCCATTCGTCCCCAACACCACCACGAAGAAAACCCGAGCAGCTGTAGTACGTCACGAACAGCGGCGGGGGTGCCACGCCGGTTCTGCGTGCCGGAAAGAACTGGCCGATGAACTCACGCCCCTGCGCGTCCGTCCAGCGCAGCAGGCGCGGCCGGACGATTGCCGCAAGCTCGGATGCCAAGGCGGCATTCGGCTCGAACAGAACCTGCCGCTGGCCTGATCCCAGCTCGACCGTCTCCAAACGCGGCGGACGGCCGGCTTCGGCAGCCACGCATGCCAGGGCCGTGGGAGACAACCCACAAGTGCTGAGCCAGTCACGGCCTCCGTTGAGCAGGCCGCTTGAGGCCGCCACAGGCAGAACCGCACCCGTCTGGACATTCCACCGATAGATCGACTGCGCAAGGCCTTCACGCGGGTCGGTCACGGTGAAGAGAATCTCGTCGCTTCCTGGCCGCCATTGAACGCTGCTGATCGCCCTCTTCCTGCACAGGTCGGCCGTGCAACGAACTGCCACGGCCTTCGGGCTGGGCAGCATGAGCAACTCGGTATCGGGCTTTTGCAGCAATCCCGCGGCCTCTCCAATGCGTGTCAGCACGGCGGTACGGCTACTGGCTGGATCGGAGGCGAATGCCCACGCGTACGGCATCAGATCCGTGGCGATTGTTGCAGATGGCGGCCTTTCAGACGGGGCAAGATCTCGCCGCTGCCGGGTGGCCAGGTCGATCATTTTCCAGCGCACCGGCGCATCCGCGAGTAGCGGCACGCGATCGAACCAGTCTCCGCCAAAACGCTGGGTCGCCGGCCGACCATCGACATGGCCCGACCGGAAAAGCCCCTGGCCGATGGGTACGGTCTCGTCGATGCGAACGCCGTGATCGTACTCTTCCTGTTCCGCTTTGATGACGGCTTCGCGGGTAGCACCCACGCTGTACTCCACCCTCTTGCCGTCGGCACTCAGCTTGAAGTCAAGGACGTCGGCTGGGTCAAGCGTGACAGGCTCGGCGAGCGATCCATCTGCGGCGGCTCTCCAGACGTCGATCTCGCCGCCCACGAGCGCCCTGTAATAGACCCATCGTCCATCGGGCGACCAAACAGCAATGGCAGGCAAGGACACGCCAGCCGAATCGCGCAGAGGCACACCGCCATCTGCCACGCGCGTCGGATACGAAGGCCCCTTCATGTCCTGCACATACCAGGTGGTGTCATAGGTGTTGCGTTCGATGGAAGCCTGCTCAAGCCGGAATGCGACACGGCTACCGTCCGGCGATACTGTAGGCGCCCCCAGGTCGGCGACCTCCACAAGCGACCTGGGTGCTACGGCCTCGGCACGTGGCATGAAGCCCCAGGCAACCAGCAGCATGCCCAGCAGCAAGGCTTTCTTCATGCGAGATGCATCCTGAAATGAAGAGGGAGGGGCAAAGCGGGCGGCTACCAGTGCTTGGAGAGAGAGACGCTCACATAGCGACCAATGGCGGAGTAGTTGGTCGAGTCGTAGGGAACGGCATAGGCGGCCAATGAGGGGCTATACAAGGGAGGCGCGCGATCGAGCAGGTTCTGAACCGACAGCCCCAGTTCTAGGTCTGCCCAGCCGTCACCGCGCGGACCGGTCGTGTAACGCAAAGTGGCGTCAAAGGTCGTGAACGATGCACCCTTGTCATCGTTCACTGCGTCCTTCACGCCACCGATGTAGTTGGCGAACAGGGATGAGGAGAGGCCCCCCTGTGTCCAGACCGCACCTGCACGACCGACAACCTTTGCGGGATTGAATAGCGTACCCGACAGGTCGAAAGGGGATTCGGCCACGCTGTATTGCTGCACGCTGTCCAGCCAGGTGGCCGACCCGCGCAGCGTCAAGCCGCCCGGCCCGAGGTCGATCCGGTACGCCCCCGACAGGTCGAGTCCCTTGGTCCGCTGCCGACTGGCGTTCTGATACTGAGTGTAAAGGGTCGCGACGACCTTGCTGGGGTCGTAGGCCGCACCCGCCCAGTTGTAGAAAGCTTCGGTGCTGGCGAGCAGTTCGGCCTGCTCCTCGATGCTTGGGGAATAGTCGACGAAGCTCCCGTAGATGGGGTTGCTCATTGCCTGAGCCGCATTGCGGATCGGTTGAACGACACGGTCGGTGTAGTCGATGTCGAACCACGTCACCTCCGCCTCCAGCCCTGGGAGCGCCTCGGGATGGATTGCCAGCGATGCCGACCAGGTTCTGGCGCGCTCTGGATCGAGCCGCGGGTTGCCGCCATCGACGACCAGCACGGTTGCATCATCGGCGTAGCCTGTCCCGCCATACCAGCCGGGCGTGTCTAGATACAGGCTGTTGGCATAGTTCTGTTCAAAAAGCGTCGGAGCCTTGAATGACTTTCCCCACGAAGCCTTCACCGTGAAATCGGCGCTGGGGCTATAGACCAAGCCAAACTTGGGCGTGGTGATGCGACCGAAGCTGTCGTAGTCCTCGCCGCGCACTGCGGCCGTCAGGGCCAGCCGCCGTATGCCGGCGATGCCCTGCTGTGGACCGACCAGTGGCAGATTGATCTCAGCATAGGCGAACCTGACACCTTCGTCGCCGCGCGCGGTGTCCGTTCCCCTGGAATGATCCGCCCATACGAATGCGTTTTTCCGATAGCCGGCTCCGGCAGCGAGCCGGGCATCGCCGCCCGCCATGGCGAACAACGGCCCCTCGACGCCAGCCTCGTACGAGCGGCTCTCATTGCAGAAACATGCATCGGTGACGACCGTGGTCGCGCCCGTGCTGGCGCTCTCGCGTCCCTGATACTGCTCGCTTTCATCCTTGGCCCGAGTCGCGCTCAGCGTCAGCGTCCAATCACCGGGTAGCGACATATCGATGCTGGGCGAGACCAGCGTGCTCGTGGTCTGCGAAGCAATGCGGTTGAGTCCACTGCTTCCATAATAGGCATAGGTCTGGTCTCGCCGGCTACGAAGTGCGTCCAGCCGCAGTTCGGCCCCCACTCCCAGCGCCTGGTGAGCGCTGATCAACGCGCTGCGCAGGTCGCTGCCAGGATAGACAGTGGTGGGAGTGATCAGATGGTCGGTATAGCTGCGCTGGCTGACCCGGATCGGATCACTCGACAAGTCCTTGTAGGTGGCAAGCAGTCCGCCAGTCGCCCACGTCGTTCCCATGGTCGCGCTGTACTCGTGCGTGGCAAGCCCACCGTCGGTCGCTCCGCCGTAACGTGTTCCCACCGTGACGCCCTCGAAGTCCCGTTTCAGGATCACGTTGCCCACGCCGCCCACGGCATCGGAGCCATAGATGGCCGAGGCACCATCCGCAATGAGTTCGACTCGCTCTACCGCCTCAACCGGAATGGAACCGATGTCTACCGCCTGAACGTAGCCGCTGTAACCTAGACGCCGACCATTGAGTAGCGTCAGCGTGGCATCAGGCCCCAGTCCTCGAAGATTCAAGCTCGAACCGCCGGTGATGTTCTGGTTGGCATTACCTGCTCCAGACAGATTACCGCTCGAGACTCCCGGATTTTGCCCACCACCGAAGTTCTGAGGAATGCTACGAATCACCTCGCCGAGGTCGCTGAAACCTTCTTCCTCGATGCGCTCGGATCCAATGGTGATCACCGGCGACGGCGTACTGCCGCCACGGATCCGCGTGCCGGTAACCGTCACCGCATCGAGTGTCGCGGGTGGCGGTTCCGGCGTGAGCTGTTGCCGACTCTGCGCCGGCGCAGGCGATGCCGTTGGCCGTGCCGATGCGGGAAGCCGCGTCCCTGCCCGCTTGATCACCACCGTACTGGCATTGACGAACTCATAGGACAACCCGCTGCCGGCCAGCACCTGCTCCAACGCCTCCCGGGCCGTGTAGGTGCCGCTCACTGCACGACCACGCAGGCCCCGGGTCAGTTCCGGTGGCGCCAGCAGTTGCAACCGGCTCTGTATGGCGAGCAATTTCAGGCCGCCGGCCAGCTGACCGGCGGGGATCTCGTAGCGGCGGACGTCCATCGCCTGTGCCTGCGCCTGTGCATCCGTGCTGACACACACACCGCCTGCGAGCAGCGCCAAGGCAACGGCCAACGCATTGCACTTCCCCAAACCAGCTGCGTACATCGGATATCCCCGTCTGCGGATCCCCCCAGGCTGGGGCGGCTTCAAGGTTTATTACGGATGCGTGACCACTTCCCCCTACCTCATGGCGGCACAAAGGTCGGTTGGGCTGAGGCGGATCGCAAGTACGGTGTAGGCTCAGCTAAGGTAGGGATGTTCCTAACCGCCGGCGCGGCAAAGGCCGATATCCAAGACTTTGCGGCTGTAGCAGGATGCCGCAGCCGGATGCAGGGCCGCAGGCCGCTCAACCCACTTGATGCCTGAGCAGCGCCATGCGGGTGCGCCCCCCCCCCGGTGGTGCGGCGTGCAGGTGCGTCAGCGGTGGCGCAGGCCCACCTCAGTGCCGCGGTCGTCGGCACTGAGCGGGTACGCGTACTGAAGGGCAAGCACGATGGAGTCCGTATCACCCGCGTTGAAGATGCCCTGGATCGGGATATCACCAATGGCAGGATCATCGATGCGCAGCTGGCGCTGGGAGTAGCGATTGAACTCTTCCACGGCCTGGCGCAGCGGGATGCCATCGAACACGAGCCGGCCGGACAGCCAGGCCTGGGCGGCCTCGACATCCACGCGCGTGCGCTGCCAGGGCACACCCGCCTTGGCCTCCAGGCGGTCACCGGGCTCCAGATCCTGGCGTGCACCCCACCCCGCCTCGACCGGCGCCACCTGAACGCGCCCTTCAAGCAGCGAGACCTCGGTAGATGTCTTGGTGTTGCGCACCTGGAACACCGTACCCAATGCGGTGATCTGCGTCAGCGGCGTGTCCACCGTGAATGGCCGCTGCTGATCCGGGGCGACATCGAACTGTGCCTCGCCCCGCTGCAGCGCCACCGTACGGGCATGCGCCCCCATGCGCACCTGCAACACGGTATCGGTATTGAGGGTGACCACGCTGCCGTCCGGCAGGGTGAACGCGCGAATCTCGCCGATAGCGGTGCTGTACATCGCGGCGGGCGGCTCCGGTGCCATCCAGCCACTCTGCAACAGGCCCCAGCCGCCACCCACCACCACAAGCACAGAGGCGGCCCAACCCATCAGGCGCCCACGTCGGGGGCCGCGCTGACGCCTGTGTTTGGCACGCAGCAGCACCGCGTCGGCCATGGCGACCATGTCCGGGTCTTGCTCTTGGGCGGCCGCCGACCAGAGCTGTTCGGCCTGGTTGTAGGCCTGCCAGTGCGTGGGGTGCCTGGCCAGCCAGTCCTGGAACCGCCTGCGATCCTCGGCACCGCAATCGGGAGAGTGCAAGCGCGCCAGCCAGCGGTCGGCTTCCATTGCAACGGCCCTGGAGGGCCGCTGCTGCGCGGCCTTGTCGTCCCCGGTCATTGCCGATACTCCCCTACCCGCTGCCGACACAGGGAGAGTGCGCGCGAGATGTGCTTTTCGACCGCCTTGACGGAGATCGAGAGTTGGTCGGCGATCTGCTGGTAGCTCATGCCCTTGATACGGCTCAGCACGAACACCTCCTGGCAGCGCCGCGGCATGTCACGAATCGCAGTCCGTACCAACTCGACATCTTCCTTGGCCAAGGCCCTTCGCTCGGGCGTGGGCTCGGAGGATTCCAGCTCGTGCTCCTCCACCGACAAGTAATGGTAAGGAATGCCTGCGGCATGATGCCGTGCACGATCGATGACGACATTCGTTGCGATACGCAGAACCAAAGCCCGCGGCAGCTCGTCCCACTCGGAGTCGCGATAGCGCAGCAGGCGTTCGTAGGTATCCTGCAGGGCATCCTTCACTTCGTCTTCGTTCACGCCGATCTTCCAGCGCAGGAAGCTGCGCAGCGCGGCGTCGTGCCGCTGGATGGCCCGCTCGACCAGATCCTTCCGCGTGGCGACGTCCGTACTCATCGCTCATCCACGTACCATGGGGGCGTCCAACTGATCTTCACGGCCACGTTTCTCTCGAAAAAAGGCTCCGACACCAATGGTAGGGCCTGACGCCCCCATACGACGGGATCCCTACCGCGTCGAACGTACAAGGGATATCGGATTTCTATACGGATGACAAAGCCCCGCCCCTACCCCTGTCTGGCAAAGCCAGTGTTCCAACGTCCGGGGAACCGCCCCCGGCGACCAGCACGGCCGAGAAGGCACGTGTGTGGCGCCAGGATCTGACTACGATCATTGCTCATTCCCGTTCCACCACCCTCAGCAATGCAGTGCGCCGATCCGACAAAGGCCCGAACTGCTCCATGATCTTCTCGATAGAGTCCCCGCCTGCCAGCGCAGCCAACACATCTGCCCAGTCCTGCATGATGATCTTTCGCGAGGCGATGTACTTTGTATGGTCATAGGGGGCGCGCGAAGAGTCCTTGTTTTTCTTGGAGTGCGCCAGCTGTAGATCCACCCGGTTTTCCGGATAGCCGAGCAGGCCAAGCAACGTTGTGGCCGTCGAACGAAACCCGTGTGAAGAAAAGCGTCCTGCATACCCCATCCGCTTCAACGCCTGATTGAGGGTAGTCGCGGACATGACTTGGCCCGGTTTGCGATAGCTTGGGAAGAGTACAGATCCCCCGCCCGTCAAGGCATGAAGCTCGCGCAGGTGAGCGAGTGCCTGCCTGGATAGCGGAACCATATGAGGCTGCCGCATCTTCATACGCTCTCCCGGGATGACCCACACCCCACCTTTCAGATCGAACTCTTTCCAGCAAGCTTTGCGCAGTTCAATCGTGCGCACGAAGGTCAACGCGATGAGTTGCAGAGCGAGGACTGTGGTGCGATAGCCTCCGTCCTGTTCGACGCGATTCAAGAAATCTGGAATCTCCGTCCACGCCAACGGCGGATTGTGGCGAACTCGAGGACGCTTGACTGAGCGCCTGAGTAGCGCGGTTGGATCATGCTCTACCAACCCTTGACCCGATGCATACGTGAAGATTTGCCCGCACCATTGCCTGATCAAGATCGCGACGGTTGGCGCACCACGATCCACAACTGCCTGAATGATGGATCGGAGGTGGGCGGTTTTGATGGAAGCCACTGGCAACTTCCCGATCTTCGGAAAGACGTCCTTCTCCAGGTAAGTCTTGACTTGGCTGGCGTAGTAGACACTCCAATCCAGATTGGAGCCCATCCACCGTCGCGCAGTGACCTCAAATGTGTTGGCGTTCTTCTCGATCTGACTCGTCAGGTCTGACTTCTTCGCCATGAGGGGATGCACCCCCTTTTTGACGAGCTCCCGAGCGCGATCCCGCGCAGATCGAGCAGCTTCCAGCGTTACTTCAGGGTACTTGCCCACAGCGTAAATCTGGGACTTGCCACCGATGCGGTATCGGTAGCGCCAGAGCTTGCTGCCGTTGGGCTGTACGAACAGGAACAAGCTGCCGCCATCCTTGAGCCAATAGGGCTTTTCCTGAGAGGCGGCCGTCTCGACCTTGCGCGCGGAGAGTAGGTTGATTGCCATGTGTATATCGCCTCCGGACGGGCTCATATACACAGAAATATACACACTTGCAGTGGATTGGCCTAGCGCCCACTAGACCTACATGGCATTAACATCAATACAAATCATGTACTTAGGTGTGCAAAATGGCCTTCAGTGGAACCCAGAAGACCTCAATCGTAGTTGTCGATCATCAGGAGTTTCATGAGTCTGGCCTGTTGATTTAGCGGATTTGTTCGAGGACGAGGGAGGACGCGTGCGAGCCTGCGCGGCCGTGCTGGCGGCGCGAAGGACTGTCGGAAGGGAATCGAGCGAGGGACATCGGCCATTCTCCGTTTTGGGGAGCCGCCGTGCCGGTGAACCGTCTGACCTGACCTTGTCTACCGGTACGGCGACAAGGTGCGATCCGAGACCGCAGCAACATGCCGCTTCCTATTGGAAGCGCCACCACTGAGCTGCGAGGGTTACGGTCTTGAAGGTCATTTTCGGTGCGGGAAACAGGTGCCTGCAATGCGACGCGCGCCAGGACTGGGCATCGGATACGTTGCGGGCGTCGGTAGTTTACACGCACTTTCCGGGCGATGCAGCCATATGAAAAGGCCGCCGGTCCCGCCCTGGCAGGCGGGTGCGGGCGGCCTTGCCGCTGGGCGCACCGGCGGGGCTTATCCCGTCAAGGCTGGGCCGGACGCGCCGTCAGCCATTGCGCCGGCGGCAGCGCCTTGGCCACCAGGCGGATCTCATTGATGCAGCCATTGAAGCCGTAGTGCAGCGTGCCGCCCGAGGTGCCGGCGCCGACGCGCCAGGCGCGGCCGGCGGGGTCTACGCCCATGCCGATGCCGCCGCTGGCGTTGCGCAGCACCTTGACCCCCTCGACGTACATGTCGGTGTTGAGGCCATCGCTGACCACCGCGATGTGCTGCCAGGTTTCGCCGGGAAGCTCATGCGACCAGTTGGTGAAGTGCGCCTGGTTGACCGTTGCGGTGTTGTTCGGCACGACTTCCCACTGTGCTTCCTTCAGGCTCGAGATGCCCAGGATCACCGACGAGCCGTCAGGCTCTTCGTTGTGGCGCCAGCCCGGCACCTGGTTGCGGCGCGTGGTCTGGGCCAGGATCTTGGCCCACCGGTGGCGTGCTTCGGTGAAGCCATCCACGCGCACGATGGCTTCGACGGTATAGCCGCCGGTGAAGGTTTCGGTGTTCAGCGGTGCGCCGCCGAGCGTCTGCAGGAAGTTCACGATGCGCGGATCGCCGTTGAGTTCGCGCGTGCCTTCCATGCAGATCGAGCCCTTTGCTGCCGAGAACGGATGGTGCGAATCGGACCACACCATCTGGTTGAGCTGCGCGTTGTTGGTGACGCCGTTGCTCGCCGTCACGATCTGGCGTTGCAGCGGGTTGCCCTTGCCGGACGCATCGGGGATTTCGCCCGCGGCGTCGGGTTGCACGGGGTCTCCAGCGGCCACGCCCGAGGGACGCACGAAGCGCCAGTGCGCGCTGGTCTCGGGCACCTTGACGTAGTCGTCGTCATCGGCGGCCGGTTTGCGCGGGTCGGCGGGCAGCACATAGTTCGCCGCGTCGACGAAGGCCTTGGCGTCGGCGATGTACGAGGCGTTGCCGGCGGTCTCGGGCACGGCGAAGTCCGGGTTGAAGCCCGAGAAGCGCGCCTTGAAGTCCATGTTGACCGTGAAGCTGTCGGGCGCGTCTGCCAGTTCGATCTCGTCGATGTAGCTGCGCTCGGCTTCGGGCTTGCTGCGCAGCCAGGACGAGAACGTGTAGGTCTCGATGGTGTTGCGTGCCAGGTCGAACTCCATCAGGCGCAGGTAGCCGTTGCCGCCATCGGTGTCCATCTGGTAGTCGGCCAGCACCTGGATGACGTCCAGCCCTGCGTTGTTCTGCTGCACGCGGTGGGCGGCGCCGTGATAGTGGCCGTTGATGGTCAGGAAGATCTGGGGATTGGGCGCGATCACGTCGTTCCACAGCGCGGCGCCAGAGCCGGCGTCGTCCGCGGGGTCGATCGCGTTGCCATCCTGGATGGTGATCAATTGGTGGGTCGTCAGGATGGCCGGCAGTGTCGGATTGTCGGCCAGGACCTGGTTCGCCCAGGCGCGCGTCTGCGCCGACGGCTTCCAGCTCAGCGCCAGCACCAGGAACTTCTGGCCTTGCGCCGTGAACGTGTGCCAGGTGTTGTAGCCGGTGCTGTCCATGCCGCCGAAGGTGGCGCTGGTTTCCTGGCGGCTGCGCGGGAACCAGGTCAGGTAGGGCTCGTTGGCTGGCGTGCGTTGGTCGTCCCACTGGTTCCAGTTGCTGGTGTCATGGTTGCCCGGCAGGATCGAATACGAGATCTTGGCGTCTTCCAGCACCTTCAGGGCTGCGTCGGCGCCGACCCATTCGGCGTTCTGGCCGGCCTGGTCGACGATGTCGCCCAGGTGCAGCACCATCGGCACTTGCAGCTGCGTGGCGTGGTCGGCGATCCACTGGGTCTGCGAGATGAAGATGTTGCGGTTGTAGCGCGAGTAGAACTGGGTGTCGGGCAGCACCGGCAGCACGAACGAGGAATAGGTCTTGGGCACGTCGACCGGCGCTTCCGGCTCGGCGGGCGTTTCTTCTCCAGTGGGCGGGGTGGCGGGGTCGCCGGGTTGGGTGGTGGGCAGGTCGGAGACCGGCGCGTCGTCGTCGCTGCCGCCGCACGCGGTCAGCGCGCAGGCGAGCAGGACGCAGCAGAAGAGATTCTTCATGGCAATGGAACAGAGGCTCAAGGTGGGCGCGCCGTGCACGGCGCTGCGGGGAACGCGGGTTAACCCGAAGTCGCGCATCCTATTGAGCCGGTGTTACATCCGAGTGACCACCCCTTGTCTGGATTATTAAGTTTCATCAAGCAAGGGAGAGGGCGCGCCGGGCGGTACGCGTCCTTTCCACGCGCACCGGCCTCCGGAAATGGCGATGCTATCCTTCCCGCTGCCCCGTTTCACGGTTCTTGCATCCGGCCGCAACCGGCCTGTGCCTGCCGTACTCCCCCCTGCCTGAATCCACCGTGACGCTTTCTTCCCGCCGCCTGTCCTGTCTTGCCCCCCGTCCTTCCCTGTCTCGTCTGCTGGCCGCCCTGAGCCTGGGCGTGGCCGGGCTGTCTGTCCCGCTACACGCATCGGCCCAGGCGACCCAGGCCAGCGCGCAGGAAGAGCCGTTCGAGCCGCAACTGGGCCGCCATGGCAAGGACGTGATGTGGCTGCCGACCCCCGACGCGCTGGCCGAGCGCCTGATGCGCATGGCCGGCCTGGGACCGCAGGACGTCTTCGTGGATCTGGGCGCCGGGGATGGCCGTGTCTCCATCGCCGCCGCGCGCGACTTCCAGGCGCAGGCGCTGGGGGTGGAGTTCGATCCGAAGATGGTCGCGGTGTCGCAGCGCAATGCGCAGGAAGCGGGCGTGGCCGACCGCACGCGGTTCATCGAAGGCGATATCTTCAAGGCCGATTTCTCCCAGGCCAACATCGTCTTCATGTACCTGCTGCCGCAACTCAACCTGCGCTTGCGGCCCACCCTGCTGGCCATGGCGCCGGGCACGCGCCTCATCACGCATCAGTTCCACATGGGACGCTGGGAGCCCGACGAGACCACGCTGATCGCGCATCGACCGGGTTATTTGTGGATCGTGCCGGCCAATGCCGGGGGCCAGTGGGCGTTGAGCTATCAACTTGGCGCCGGCCATGGCCAGGCGACCCTCGATCTGTCGCAGACCTTCCAGAAGCTCAAGGGCACGGTTGCCATGGGCGAGCTCCAGACCACCTTGCGCCAGCCGCGGCTGACGGGTGATCGCATTGCCTTTGCCTTCACCGATCCCCAAGGGCATCTGCGTGAATTCACGGGCGTGGTCACGGCCGATCGTATCCGTGGCACCGTGACGGGCCCCGAGGATTCCACCTCGTTCACGGCCAAGCGAGTGGGGGCGGCTCCTCCCGTCGGCGGATCCGAACCGCCCTCGCAGGAAGAGCTGGACGCAGCCGCCGCCTCCCTGGGCAGCGAGTGACCGCGGCGGGCCGACGCCCGCCTCGCACTACAGCATCTGTCCCAGGAACGCCTTGGTGCGTGGATGCGCGGGCGCCAGAAAGAAGGCCGGCGCGGGGCCTTCCTCGACGATGCTGCCCTGGTCCATGAAGATGACGCGGTGCGCCACTTCGCGCGCGAAGCCCATCTCGTGCGTGACCACCAGCATGGTCATGTGTTCGTCGGCCAGCTGGCGCATGGTGCGCAGCACTTCGCCGGTCAGTTCCGGGTCCAGCGCCGAGGTCGGCTCGTCGAACAGCATGATGTCCGGTTCCATGGCCAGCGCGCGCGCGATCGCCACGCGCTGCTTCTGGCCGCCCGACAGCCGGCTGGGATAGTTGTCGCGCTTCTCCAGCAGCCCCACCTTGCGCAGTAGTTCCTCGGCCTTGGGGAGGATCGCGTCGCGCGTCATGCCCTTGACGGTGATGGGCGCCTCGATGATGTTCTGCAGCACGGTCATGTGCGGGAACAGGTTGAAGGACTGGAAGACCATGCCCATCTTGCTGCAGATGCGGCGCACCTCGGCGTCGCTGCCGTAGCGGCTGTGGCCGCTGCCCTCGTCGGTGGCCAGTGTTTCGCCTTCGATCAGGACGGTGCCCGCATCGATGGTTTCCAGGTGGTTCAGGCAGCGCAGGAAGGTGCTCTTGCCCGAGCCCGACGGACCGATGACGGCCACGACCTCGCCCTTGCCCAGCGTGAGCGACACGCCGTCGAGCACGCGCAGCGCACCGAAGGATTTCACGATGCCGTGCGCCTCGATCATGGCGGGGCGCGGGGCGGCCGCGGCGCTATTGGTCGTACTTGGCATAGTGCTTCTCCAAGCGCTGGAAGCCCCAGGTCAGCACCAGGGTCATCAGGAGATAGAAGAGGGCGGCCACCAGGAACGGCGTCGTCGTGAAGTCGCGCTGCACGATGCCGCGCGCCACGCGCAGGATGTCGTTCAGGGCCAGCACGTAGATGAGCGAGGTGTCCTTGACCAGCGTGATGGTCTCGTTGCTGAGCGGCGGCAGGATGCGCGGCACCATCTGCGGCAGCACGATGCGGCGCAGCGTCTGCAGCGGCGTCATGCCCAGCACCTTGCTGCCTTCGTACTGGCCGCGGTCGATGGACAGGATGCCGGCGCGGAAGATCTCGGCGAAATAGGCCGCGTAGTTCAGCGCGAAGGCCACCACGGCGGCGGGGAAGTCGGGCAGCCGCACGCCGATGACCGGCACGAAGGGCAGCGCGAAATAGATGAACAGCATCTGCAGCATGAGCGGCGTGCCGCGCATGAGCCAGATATAGCCATTGACCGCGTTGCTGAGCACGCGCCAGCGCGACACCCGCGCCAACGCCAGCACCAGGCCCAGCGGCACGGCCAGGGCCAGCGTGATGAAGAACAGCGTGAGCGTGACCTGCGCGCCTTGCGCAAGCGGCCCGACAAGAGAAAGGGCGTATTCCATTCAGGGCTTCCTGCCAGCGCAAGCAACGCCAAGCCGGCGGAACAAAGCAAAGCGGTAATACAAAAGAACCTCAGGAAGCCGGGGCGCCGCGGAGCTGGCTCCGCCAGTCCGCCAGCGCCGCCCCCCTGGGGGGGAGGGGCGAAGCCCCTCGGGGGGGCTACTTCACTATATCGGCGCCGAACCACTGGTTGGCGATGCGGCCGGCGGTGCCGTCCTGCTTCATCGCGGCCAGCACTTCATCCAGCTTGGCGTTCAGCGCGGTGTCTTCCTTGCGGGTGCCCACGCCGTAGTCCTCGGTGCCGAAATTGTCGGTCAGCACGCGGTAGTCATTGGCGCGCTTGGCCACCAGGTAGCGGCCCACCACTTCGTCCACCACCACGGCGTCCAGGCGGCCGGCCGACAGGTCGACCAGGGCGGTCACGTTGTCGCCGAAGGTCTTGAGCGACTTCAGGCTGGCGGCGACCTCGGCTTCCTTCTTGATGGCGTCCACGGCGCTGCTGCCTTCCTGGGCGCCCACGACGTGGCCGGCCAGTTCGGCCTTGGTCTGGATGCTGGAGGCGGCGGCCACCACGATGATCTGGTGGTTTTCCATGTAGGGCGCGGTGAAGGCGATGTTCTTCTTGCGCTCTTCGGTGATGGTCAGGCCGTTCCACAGCGCGTCGACGCGCTTGCTGTTGAGCTCGGCTTCCTTGGCGCTCCAGTCGATGGGCTTGAACTCGACTTCGATGCCCAGGCGCTTGGCGGCTTCACGGGCCATGTCGATGTCGAAGCCGACCAGCTCGTTCTTCTCGTTGCGAAAGCCCATGGGCGGGAAGTTGTCGTCCAGGCCGACGACGATCTTGGCGGGCACGGCCGGCGCGGGCGCGGCGGCTTGCGGCGCGTCCTCGCCCTTGCCGCAGGCGGCGAGCAGGACGGAGGCGGACAGGGCCAGGACGGCGGTCAAAGTCTTCATGGTGTCGAAAGAGGGAAGTGAAGGAATTCGGACGGTTGCGTGGCGGCGCCCGATGCGGGGCGGGCAATGGGCCGGGGCAGAACCGCCGGCGGAAAACGCACCGCGGCCCGTGCCGGGACAGGCCGGGCGGGCCACGAAGGGCAAAAGGTTAGCGCAAACGCGGACCGCGCGCTCGTCCGCCCGGCGCGGGGCTGGATTCGCCGCAAGGGCGCAAGCGCGCCAAGGCGGCCGTCAGCCATCAATTTCCTCGGGGAATACCCTTGGTTGGGGGGCGCTGGGCAGGGGGTGCGGCACTAGAATCGAAGACCCGCCCGCGCTGCACGCCAACCTGGCCCCGCGCCGCGGCCCCCTTTTCTTACCCCCAGGACTCCATGAGCAAGAAGACATTCCGCATTGCAGCCATCGCAGGTGACGGTATCGGCAAGGAGGTCATGCCCGAAGGGCTGCGCGTGCTGGACGCCGCCGCGCGCCGCTACGGCATCGGCCTGGACATCGTCGAGATCGACTGGGCCAGCTGCGATTACTACGCCGCCCACGGCCAGATGATGCCCGATGACTGGAAGCAGCAGTTGCAGGACGTGGACGCGATTTTCTTCGGCGCGGTGGGCTGGCCCGCCACGGTGCCCGACCATGTGTCGCTGTGGGGTTCGCTCCTGAAGTTCCGCCGCGAGTTCGACCAGTACATCAACCTGCGCCCCGTGCGCCTCTTCGACGGCGTGCCTTGCCCGCTGGCCGGCCGCAAGCCCGGCGACATCGACTACCTGGTGGTGCGCGAGAACACTGAGGGCGAGTACACCTCGCTGGGCGGCATCATGTATGAAGGCACGGACCGCGAGATCGTGATCCAGGAGTCGGTCTATTCACGCCATGGCGCCGACCGCGTGCTGAAGTATGCCTATGAGCTGGCCAATCGCAGCCGCCGCAAGCGCCTGACGGTGGCCACGAAGTCCAACGGCATCGCCATCAGCATGCCGTGGTGGGACAAGCGCGCCGAGGCCGTGGGCCAGGGCTATCCGGACGTGTCGGTGGACAAGCAGCACATCGACATCCTGAGCGCGCGCTTCGTGCTGCAGCCCGATCGCTTCGACGTGGTGGTGGCCTCCAACCTGTTCGGCGACATCCTGTCCGACCTGGGGCCCGCCACGACCGGCACCATCGGCCTGGCGCCTTCCGCCAACCTGAATCCCGATCGCAAGTTCCCTTCGCTGTTCGAGCCGGTGCACGGGTCTGCCCCCGACATCTACGGCCAGAACATCGCCAATCCGGTCGCCATGATCTGGTCGGCCGCGCTGATGCTGGATTTCCTGACCGAAAGCCAGGGCGCGGGCCGTGCGGCGCACGACGCCATCGTGCAGGCCATCGAGGCCGCCATCGTCGAAGGGCCGCGCACGCGCGACCTGGGCGGCCAGGCCTCGACCACGGAGATGGGCAAGGCCATCGCCGAGCGTATCGTCGGGGGCTGAGCCCCGGGTTCTTCCCGTCATCGTCATCCAAGGAGTTGCACGCAATGCCGCTGTCCATCCGGAACGGGTCCCTTTTGCCGCCGGGCCGTCCCAAGACAAAAGACGGCCCCCTCGGGGGGCAGCAAGCCGAAGGCGCGGCGTGGGGGCTCCTGTTTTCGGGCCGCAACCATATCGGCGATGCCTGGTGCGCGGCCGACGACGGCCGCAGCCTGGCGGTGTCCGACCCGGCCACGGGCCAGGTGTTTGCGGAAGTGCCGGACAGCGGCGCGGCCGATGCGCGCCGTGCGCTGGAGGCGGCGCATGCGGCGTTCCCCGCCTGGCGCAAGGTGCCTGCCAAGGAGCGCGCGCGGATCCTGAAGCGCTGGAACGACCTGATGCTGGCGCAGCAGGACGACCTGGGGCGGCTGATCTCGCGCGAGCAGGGCAAGCCGCTGGCCGAGGGCAAGGGCGAGGTGGCCTATGCCGCGAGCTATGTCGAGTGGTTCGCCGAAGAGGCCACCCGCATCGAGGGCGAGCTGATCGAGGCGCCTGTGGCGGGACGCCGCATGTTCGCCTTGCGTGAACCCGTGGGCGTGATCGCGGCGGTGACGCCGTGGAACTTCCCGGCCGCCATGATCGCCCGCAAGATCGCGCCCGCGCTGGCCGCGGGCTGCACGGTGGTCTGCAAGCCGGCCGAGGACACGCCGCTGACCTCGCTGGCGCTGGTCAAGCTGGCCGAAGAGGCCGGCGTGCCGCCGGGCGTGCTGAACATCGTCACGGCCTCGCGCGAGCGCACGCCGGAGGTGGTGGACGTGTGGCTGGATGACCCGCGCGTGCGCAAGTTCACGTTCACCGGCTCCACGCCGGTGGGCAAGCACCTGGCGCGGCGTTCGGCCGACACGCTGAAGAAACTGTCGCTGGAGCTGGGCGGCAACGCGCCCTTCATCGTGTTCGACGACGCCGACCTGGACGCCGCGGTGGAAGGCCTGATGGCCTCGAAGTTCCGCAATGGCGGCCAGACCTGCGTGTGCCCGAACCGCATCTATGTGCAGACGGGCGTGCACGACGCCTTCGTCGAGAAGCTGGCGCGCCGCGTGGGCGCGCTGGTGGTGGGGCCGGCCAGCGATCCGGATTCGCAGATCGGCCCGATGATCAATGCCCGCGCGGTGGAGAAGATCGAGCGCCACGTGGAGGACGCGGTCAAGCGCGGCGCGAAGATCGTGGTGGGCGGCAAGCGCCTGCGGGATGCGCGCTGCGATGGCCCGACCTACTACGCGCCCACGGTGTTGACCGACGTCGACGGCAGCATGGATTGCTCCTGCGAGGAGACCTTCGGCCCCGTGGCGCCGGTCACGCGCTTCACCACCGAGGAAGACGTGATCGCCGCGGCCAATGCCACGCCCTTCGGGCTGGCGGGCTATTTCTATTCGCAGGACGTGCGCCGCATCTGGCGCGTCGTGGACGCATTGGAAACCGGCATCGTCGGCGTGAACGAAGGCGCGATCTCGTCCGAGGCCGCGCCTTTCGGCGGCGTGAAGGACTCGGGCTATGGCCGCGAAGGCTCGCGCCTGGGACTGGCCGAGTACATGCACGTGAAGTACGTCTGCCAGGGCCAGCTGGACTGAGCTCACACGCCGGAAACCCGCGCCAGCCTTGCCACGTGGCAGGGTGGTGGCGCGGTCCGGCCACTATCATCGAGGCTTTCCGGAACGCCACGGGAGGCTTCATCCATGTCGGTCACGCAAGAAGACGCGGCGCGCATGCGCGCCCTGGCGGCGCAGCTCGGTCACCCGCAAGGCGAGGACGGCCTGCGCGTGGGCGAGACCATGCACGAGAGCAACATCGGCATGACCCGCGCCTGCCTGTCGGCGCTGGCCTTGCAGGCCAACGACGTCCTGCTGGAAGTGGGGCATGGCAATGGCGCCCATGTGGCCGAATGCCTGGCAGCCGCGCCTGGCCTGCGTTACCAGGGGCTTGAGCTGTCGGCCCTGATGCATGAGGATGCCGCGCGGCGCAATGCCGCGCTGGGCAAGGCCGCGGGCTTCGCGCACTACGACGGCCAGGCCTTTCCTTTTCCCGACGCGCGCTTCACGCACGCCATGTCGGTGAACACCTTGTATTTCCTGCCCGACCCGCCGGCATTCCTGGCTGAACTGCGGCGTGTGCTGCGGCCCGGCGGCACGCTGGGCCTGGCATTCGCCGATGCGGCGTTCATGCGCGGGCTGCCCTTCACGTCGCATGGCTTCCGGCTGTATGCGATGGAGGCGGTTCGTGACGCGCTGGAGAGGGCAGGGTTTCTTCCGGGCGACACCCGACGCATCGAGGAACAGGTGCCCAGCAAGGCCAGGCCCGGGACGACGCAGTTGCGGCCGTCGTGGGTGCTGACGGCGCGGGCGCCGGCCTAGTGCCTCCTTGCCGTCAGAACGTCTGCCAGATCATGTGCAGGCTGACCAGCGTCATGACGATCTTGAAGCCCAGCTTGAAGTGTTTCTCGGGCAGATTGTCCAGCGTGCGCGTGCCCACCCAGGTGCCCAGCACGCCGCTGGCGATCATGGCGACCAGCATGGGCGCCCAGGCCGCATAGGCGAAGCCCAGCGTGCCGAAGGCCAGGATCTTCAGGCCATGCTGGATCACCATGCAGGCGGCATGCGTGGCCACCAGCGGTTGCTTCACCAGGCCCGTGCCCGCAATCAGCGCCGCCACCAGCGGGCCGGTGGCGCCCACCAGCATGGTGCAGAAGCTGGAGACGGCGCCGCCCGCCACGAAATAGCGCTTGCCGTGCCTGCCCGCGCCGGCGCTGGGCTTCTTGCGATACACAGACCACAGGATGAAGAGGGCCAGCGCCCATTTCGCCAGCGCATCGGGAATGGAGACGACCACCGAGGCGCCCACCGCGATGCCGATGACGCTGCCCACCGTGAACCACAGCAGCAGGGGGCGCACCAGGTATTTCCACTGGATGATGACGCGTCCGGCGTTCGAGCCCGTCTGCACGACGCCATGCACGGGCAGCACGGTGGTGACGGGCATGCCCAGGCCCATGACGGCCAGCATGGCCACGCCGCCGCCCAGGCCCAGGGCCGCGGTCAGGGCGGAAGTCACGAAGCTGGTGACGATGAGGACGACGGCGAAGGCCGTGGAGATATCGGGCGGCACGAAAGACATGGCCGCAAGCATACTCCCGCCGCTTGCCCCGGGTGCGCCGCTGGCATACTGGCAAGGTGTTTTCCGCCATGCCTGGCCCCATCGCCCCATGACCCTGACCGTCAGTATCGAATCTCCCGCGCAGCCCGAGGTCGAGGCCCTGCTGCAACGCTCCAATGATTACCACCTGGCGCTGTATCCGCCGGAAAGCTGCCACTTCCTCGACAGCCGCGACCTGTCCGCGCCGCACATCACGTTCTGGGTCGCAAGGCTGCAAGGCCAGGCAGTGGGCTGCTGCGCGCTGGTGGCGCTGGGCGGCGGGGAAGGGGAGATCAAGCGGCTGTGGGTCGAATCCGCGGCGCGCGGGCGGCGCGTGGGGGCTCGGCTGATGGATGCGCTGGAGACCGGCGCGCGCAGCCAGGGACTGGATGCCGTTCTGCTGGAGACGGGCATCGCCCAGCCCGAAGCGCTGGCGCTGTACCGCTCACGCGGCTATGAAGCGTGCGGACCTTTCGGCAATTACCTGCCCGATCCGGTCTGCGTATTCCTGCGCAAGGACTTGCGCAAGAACCTGGGGAAGGAAGGGGCCGGCGCGGCGCGTCAGTACGCCGCCGAGTAGATCGCGAACGCGTCGTCCTCGGTGACCTCGCGCGGGTTGTTGCCGAGCAGGCGCGTCTGCTTCATGGCGTCCCGTGCCATGCGTCGCAGATCCCCTTCCTTCACACCCACTTCGCGCAGCGTGCGCGCGATGCCGGTCTGGGCCGCGACCGACTCGTGGTAGGCGATGAACGCCCGCGTGCGGGCCTCGTCGCTGCCTGTCACCGTGGGGGCCACGATGGCCGCCAGCTCGGCATACAGCGTGGACGCCGCCGGCGCGTTGAAGCGCAGCACGTGTGGCAGCACCAGCGAGTTGGACAGGCCGTGCGGCACGTGGAAGATGCCGCCGATGGGATAGGCCAGCGCGTGCACCGCCGCCACGGGGGCGTTGGCGAATGCCTGGCCCGCCAGCATGGCGCCCAGCAGCATGTCCTGGCGCGCGTCGCGGTCCTGGCCGTTACGGCAGGCCTTGACCAGGCTGCGCGACAGCAGGCCCAGGGCCTTCTCGGCCAGCATGTCGGACAGCGGGTTCTTCAGGTGCCTGCTGGTATAGGCCTCGATGGCGTGCACCATCGCGTCGATGCCCGTGGCGGCCGTGGCCGCGGCGGGCAGGCCCAGCGTCAGGTCCGCATCCAGGATGGCCAGGTCGGCGTAGAGCTTGGGCGACACCACGCCGGACTTGGTGGTTTCGCCGGTGGTCACGATGGCGATGGGCGTGACTTCCGAGCCGGTGCCGGCCGTGGTGGGAAGCTGCACCAGCGGCAGGCGCGTGCCGCGCACGTTGCCGATGCCGTACATCTCGGCCAGCGGCTGGTCGGAGGCCGCCAGGATGGCGATGAGCTTGGCCACGTCCATCGACGAGCCCCCGCCCAGGCCCCCCACGATCTGCGCGCCGCCTTCGCGGGCGCGGTCGGCCGCGGCCAGCACGACGTGGTCGGGCGGGTCGGCCACGACGTCGTCGATGACCTGCACCTGCCAGCCATGCCTGGCCAGGTCGGCCAGCGCGTCGGCCAGCAGGCCGCTGCGATGCAGGAAGCCGTCGGTGACGAGGCACAGGCGGGTCAGCGCCTCATGGCGCTCGCGCAGCAGCGCACCCAGGCGCCTGGACGCGCCCAGCTCGACCAGGATGTCGGGGGTGGTGCGGAATTCGAAGGCTTTCATGCGGGATTCCCCAATGCGTGGCGGCCAGTTCGGCCGCGTTGCGGGCGGGCACGCCGATCCGGATGGGGCGTAGTCCTGCGCCCGGGCGGCAACGCCCAGGAGGCGAAGCCAGGATCAGACCTGCAGGCAGAGGTACTTGATCTCGAGGTACTCATCCAGGCCGTAATGCGAACCCTCGCGGCCCAGGCCGGATTGCTTGATGCCGCCGAAAGGCGCCACCTCGTTGGAGATCAGGCCGGTGTTCAGGCCCACCATGCCGTACTCCAGCGCCTCGCCCACGCGCCAGACACGCGCGCTGTCGCGGGTGTACAGGTAGGCGGCCAGGCCGTATTCGGTGTCGTTGGCCAGCGCGATGGCCTCGGCCTCGTCCTTGAAGCGGAAGACCGGGCCCACCGGGCCGAACAGCTCTTCGCGCGCCAGGCGCATGGCGGGCGTGGCGCCCGTCAGCACGGTGGGCTCGAAGAACGTGCCGCCCAGGGCATGGGGCTTGCCGCCCACCGCCACCTGCGCGCCGTGTTCCACGGCGTCCTGGATGAGCGCCTGCAGGTTGTCGCTGGCCTTCTGCTCGATCAGCGGACCCTGTTGCACGCCGGGCTCGGTGCCGGGGCCGACCTTCAGCTGCTTCACGCGCTCGGACAGCGCGGCGACGAAGCGGTCATGGATGCCGTCCTGCACCAGGAAGCGGTTGGCGCAGACGCAGGTCTGGCCGCTGTTGCGGTACTTCGAGGCCATGGCGCCTTCCACGGCGGCGTCCAGGTCGGCGTCGTCGAACACGATGAACGGGGCGTTGCCGCCCAGTTCCAGCGACAGGCGCTTGATGGTGGGCGCCGACTGGGCCATCAGCAGGCGACCCACCGCGGTCGAGCCCGTGAAGGAGAGCTTGCGCACCGTGGGGCTGCCGGTCAGCACCGCGCCGATCTCGCGCGAGGGGCCGGTGACCAGCTGGAAGACGCCCGTGGGGATGCCGGCGCGTTCGGCCAGCACGGCCAGCGCCAGCGCGGTCAGCGGGGTCAGGTCGGCGGGACGCACGAGGATGGCGCAGCCGGCGGCCAGCGCCGGCGCGACCTTGCGGGTGATCATGGCGGCCGGGAAGTTCCACGGCGTGATGGCGGCGCACACGCCCACGGGCTGCTTGATGACCGTGATGCGCTTGTCGGCCTGCGGCGCGGGAATGGTGTCGCCGTAGACGCGCTTGGCTTCCTCGCCGAACCATTCCACGAAGGAGGCGGCGTAGCCGATCTCGCCGCGGGCTTCGGCCAGGGGCTTGCCCTGCTCCGAGGTCATGATGAGCGCGAGGTCGTCGGTGTTGGCGACCAGCAGGTCGAACCAGGCGCGCAGCAGGCGGGCGCGTTCGGCGGCGGGACGGGCCGCCCAGGCGCGTTGGGCCACAACTGCGTCGGCGATGGCTTCTTCCACTTCCGCGCCGCTCAGGCTGGCGACGTTGGCCAGCGTGGCGCCGGTGGCGGGGTCGATCACCGGGAAGGTGTTGCCCGAGGCGGCTGCCGTCCAGCCCTTGCCCGTCCAGGCCAGCGATTGCAGCAGGCTGGGGTCGCGCAGGCGGGTGCCGAGATCATTGGAGCTGTTCGTCATATTGAACTCAATAGTGTTATATTGAACAACTTGCAGTATATTGGCCGACTTCAGGACCGTCAATCCGGGGTCGGCGGGACATCCGACGGGAGAACGACAGAGTGAGTGCAGCCAAGCCGGTGGCGCCAGCCGTGGTGCGCGCGGTCCGGATTCTCGATTTCCTTGCCGCCGCCACCGAGCCGCAGACCTTTTCAGACCTGGTGCGGGCCCTGGGCCTGCCCAAGAGCAGCGTGCACGGCCTGTGCAATACGCTGCTGGACCTGAACCTCATCCAGCGCCTGGAAAGCGGCCACCTGACGCTGGGCACCCACGTCATGGGCTGGGCCAACGCCTTCCTGGCCCGCATCGACATCACCCAGGAGTTCTTCGCGGCGTGGGACGACATGCGGGTCATGCCCGAAGAGACCATCACGCTGTCCATCCTCGACGGCAAGGACGTGGTCTACATCGCCTGCCGCAACGGCAGCCGCCCGCTGGGCGTGACCTTCCGCACCGGCATGCGCCTGCCGGCGGTCTATACCGCCACGGGCAAGGCCATGCTGATGACGCAGCCCTCGGACCACGTGCGCCGCCTGCTGGCCGAAGGTTGGCCCGAGCCGCTGACGGACCTGGGCCCGCGCAACCTGGAGATGCTGCGCGAAGAGCTGCAGGCCGTGCGCGAGAATGGTTATTCGGTGGATGCGGGCGGCGTGCGCGAGGGCATGCACTGCTTCGGCGCGCCGGTGTTCGACTCCCATCACCCCGTAGCGGTGGCGGGGGTGGCGGTCAGCCTGATGGCCAACGAAGTGGATGCCGACGCGCAACGCCGCGCGGGCGAGGCGATGCGGCGCCTGGCGAATCGCCTGTCGGAGCGCCTGGGCGCAACGCGCCGCGCCTGACGAGGCAGCCGGGCGGCGTGCCCGGCCCAGGCCCTGCACCTAGGCCAGTCCGGCCAGGCGGCCCAGGGTCAATGCGCCGCCCACGCAGGCGAGCACGCACACCGCCACCACGGCTTGCAGCATGAAGGCGGGCGGCGCGCCGGGCGCATCGGCCCGCATCAGCGCCTGCTTGCGCCAGGCCGCCACCAGCACCAGGCCCGCGGCGGCCACCAGCAGGATGATGCCGAACACGGTCAGCAGGGGCTCTTCGCCGTGCACGCCCACGCGCAGCACCAGTGCCGCGTTCACGCCCACGGCCATGGCCGTGCGGCTCCAGGCCAGCGCCGTGCGTTGCGGCTGCAGCCCCGGGTCCATGGGTGTCGCGGCCGTGGTCACAGCAGCAGCATGCCGGCCAGCACGGCCGCCACCACGAGCAGCGCCGCGGCCGTGACGGGAATGAGCAGGCCGTGCGGCAGGGACTGGCCGCGCCGCATGGCGATCTCATTGGATTTCCAGCGCTGATAGGCGCCCGCCGAGAGCAGGCAGGCCAGTACCGCCAGCAGCAGCGCCAGCGCCACCAGCACGCCGCGTGGCTGCAGCGTGACGGCGAACTGTTCCAGCAGGACGCCGGCTGCCAGCAGCGACAGCGCCGTGCGGATCCAGGCCAGGAAGGTGCGTTCGTTGGCCAGTGAAAACCGGTAGTCCGGTTCTTTTCCTTCCTGTTGCCAGCGCGGGCGGTGCATGATGTCTCCTGATATGCGCGGACGTGGCCGTGCCGGCCCGCCGCAAGCCCTCTATGATATTCCTCAAAAGAATGAGCGGCGCGCCACGCTGGCCGTCCGCCATATAAAGCGGAGCGAGACGATACGCATGGACGACCTCACCTTCGACACGGTGGTCATCGGCGCCGGCACGGCCGGCGCGCTCATGGCCAATCGCCTGAGCGCCGACGGCAAGCGGCGCGTGCTGCTGGTCGAAGCCGGTGGAAAGGACAGCTATCACTGGATCCACATCCCGGTCGGTTATCTGTATTGCATCGGCAATCCGCGCACCGACTGGCTGTACCGAACCGAGCCCGATCCGGGCCTGAACGGACGCGTGCTGCGCTATCCGCGCGGCAAGACGCTGGGCGGCTGCTCCAGCATCAACGGCATGATCTACATGCGCGGGCAGGCGCGCGACTACGACCACTGGGCGCAGCTGACGGGCGAGGACGCCTGGCGCTGGGACAACGTCCTGCCCGCATTCAAGCGCCACGAAGACCACTACCTTGGCGCTGATGCGCTGCACGGTGCGGGCGGCGAGTGGCGCGTGGAAAAACAGCGGCTGCGCTGGGACATCCTGGACGCCTTCGCCGAGGCCGCTCAGGAGGCCGGCATTCCTGCTTCGCCGGACTTCAACCGGGGCGACAACGAGGGCGTGGGCTATTTCCAGGTGAACCAGAAGAATGGCTGGCGCTGGAACACGGCCAAGGCCTTCCTGCGGCCGGCCTGCATGCAGCGGCCCAATTTCACCTTGTGGACGGGCGCGCAGGTGTCGGGCCTGCGTTTCGACACCGGCCCCGACGGCCGGCCGCGCTGCGTGGGCGCCACCGTGCGCAAGGGTGGCCAGGAACACGCCGTGCGCGCGGCGCGCGAGGTCGTGCTGTGCGCGGGCAGCATCGGCTCGCCGCAGTTGCTGCAGCTGTCCGGCATCGGCCCGGCAGCGCTCTTGCGGGAACATGGCATCCCGGTGGTGGCGGACCTGCCTGGCGTGGGCGAGAACCTGCAGGATCACCTGCAGATCCGCGCCGTCTATCGCATCCACGGCGCGCCCACGCTCAACATGCTGGCCGCCACGCTGTGGGGCAAGGCGCGTATCGGCATGGAATACGCCTTGCGGCGCAGCGGCCCCATGAGCATGGCGCCCTCGCAACTGGGGGCCTTCACCCGCAGCGATCCGGGCCGCGCGTGGCCCAACCTGGAGTATCACGTGCAGCCGCTGTCGCTGGATGCCTTCGGCGACCCCCTGCATCCCTTTGCGGCCTTCACCGCCAGCGTCTGCAACCTGAACCCGACGAGCCGCGGCTCGGTGCGCATCCGCAGCGCCCACGCCGAGGATGCGCCAGCCATCGCGCCGAACTACCTCGGCACGGACGAGGACCGCCAGGTGGCGGCGGACTCCCTGCGCGTGACGCGCCGCATCGTGTCGCAGCCGGCGCTGGCGCGCTACCGGCCCGAGGAGTGGAAGCCGGGCGTGCAATACCAGACCGACGAGGAGCTGGCCCGGCTGGCGGGCGATATCGCCACGACGATCTTCCACCCCGTGGGCACGACGAAGATGGGTGCGGCCCACGACCCGATGGCGGTGGTGGATGCGCGCCTGCGCGTGCGTGGGGTGTCGGGCCTGCGCGTGGTGGACGCGGGTGTGATGCCCACGATCACCAGCGGCAACACCAACAGCCCGACCTTGATGATCGCGGAGAAAGCGGCGGGCTGGATGCTGGAAGAGGCGGCACGGGGCTGACCCGCCAGGGGCGCGTGCCATCCCCGATCCTTGCCCGGCAGGGCGCGCTTGCGCGGCGGCCTCCCTGAGAATGATAATGCGAGTCTTTTGGATTTGGTGGTGGGCGGTCTGAAGAGAGACCGCCCGGGGGCGTGCGCGCGCGGGAGGCCGCCCGGCTGCCGGACAACAAGATGGCGCGGCAAGGAAAGCGATCGTGAAAGAGGGTTTCAGGCAATCGATGGCCTGGCTGCACACCTGGACGGGTGTCGTGGTCGGCTGGGTGTTGTTCTTCGTGTTCGTCACGGGCACTGCCGGCTACGTCGACAACGAGATCACGCGCTGGATGAAGCCCGAGCTGCCGCTGGCCGGCCAGGCGCAGAAGGGCGAGCGCGACACGCAGGTCAGGCTGGCGCTGGACCGGCTGGAAGCCGTGGCACCGGGTGCCAGGAACTGGACGGTGACCTTGCCGCACCAGAGCCTGAATCCGCGCGGCGAGCATCCTTTCCTGATTTCCTGGGAAGACATGCCCGGCCGCAACCATGAACAGGGCCGACGCGGCAGCGAGATCCTGGACCCGGTGACCGGCGAGTTCAGCGTCGAGACGGAAGGCCGCGCAACGGGCGGGGGCGGCCTGCTCTATCGCATGCACTACATCCTGCACTACATGCCTTACCAGACCGGCATCGCGCTGGTCGGCGCATGCACGATGCTGATGTTCCTGGCGATCCTGTCGGGCGTCATCACGCACAAGAAGATATTCACCGACTTCTTCACCTTCAGGCCCGGCAAGGGGCAGCGCTCGTGGCTCGACGCGCACAACGTGGTCAGCGTGATGTCCCTGCCGTTCTTCCTGATGATCACCTACACAGGCCTGATGTTCTTCGCCTTCGACTACATGCCCGCTGCGCGCGACGTGGTCTATGGCAGCACACAGGCGGATCGCCAGGCGTATTTCCGCGAAGCATTTCCGCGCGACACCGGTACGCACGATCCGATGGTCCGTCCCGCTGCCGACGTGGCCGGGCTCGTGGCGCGTGCGGAGGCCGAATGGGGGGCGGGCAAGGTGGCGGGTGTGAGAATGGCGCGCCCGCAGGGCGAGCCTGCCTATGTGGATGTCACGCGCGTGGTCGACGGCCGGCTCCTGGTCTACGTGGCGGACCGCCTGCGCTACAGCGCCGAGGACGGCCGTCCGCTGTCCCACGACGACAGGCGGTCGAACACCCAGAATGTCCGCGACGTGATGTTGAGCCTGCACGAGGGGCTGTTCGCCAACTGGTGGCTGCGTTGGCTGTACGTGATCATGGGCCTGATGGGCTGCGCCGTCATCGGCACCGGGCTGGTGATGTGGACCGTCAAGCGCCGCACGCAGCACCAGAAGAAGCACGGGTCTTCGCGCCTGGATGCGGCGGGCCTGCGCGTCGTGGAGGTGCTGAACGCCGGGACGCTGGTGGGCCTGCCCTTGGCCGTGGCCGCCTATTTCTGGGCGAACCGGCTGTTGCCGGTCTCGCTGGGCAGCCGGCCCGACTGGGAGGCGCATTGCATGTTCCTGGTGTGGGGCTGGAGCTTCCTGTATGCCTCGTTGCGGCCGCTCAAGCGTGCCTGGCTGGAACTGCTGTGGCTCACCGTGGCGGCGTATGCCCTGCTGCCGGTGCTCAATGCGCTGACGACCCAACGCCACCTGGGCGTGACGCTGCCCCATGGCGACTGGGGCCTGGCAGGCTTCGACCTGTCGATGCTGGGGCTGGCGGCCATCTTTGCGTACATCGCCCACAAGTTGCGCCGGCGCTGGCTGGGTGCGGTGGCGCAGGCCCGCCCGGCAGCCGGCGCCGTCCCTGTCACCGCCCGGGAGTCGACGACATGAGCGCCGTGACTGCTCGCTATCGCCTCCTGGTGCTCTCGCGCATCGTCGTGGCAGCGCTCGGTGGTTATGCGCTGGCCTCGGCCATGGCGGTGTTGCTGGCGCTGGTGTGGCCCTTGCCGCGAGCCGAAGCCGTCATGGCGTCCACCCTGCTCGGCTTTGTCTGGTATGCCGTGGCGGTGATCTGGGTGTTCAGCGTGCGCAGCGTGCTGCGCGCATGGGTCGGCATCCTGGGCGTCACCGCCGTGTTGTCCCTGCTGTGCTGGCTGTTGTCGGGGAGCGCGCCATGATGCTCAACCTGTCGGTGGCGCTGATCGCGCTGGCCGGATTCGTCTGCCTGGCCCTGGCCGCCGAGCGCCAAGGTGAACAGCTGCTGGGCCGGGTGCCGATGCCCGCGGTCAGGCGGGGGTGCCGCACGGCGGGCTGGCTGTTGCTGGGAGCAGCCCTGCTCGTCTGCCTCGAAGGGTGGGGTGACACGATCGGCGGCGTTGCCTGGGTGGCATGGATCGGCGTCGTATCCGCCGTGCTGGCGTTCGCGTTGCCGCGCTGGACCGAGAAACCTGCGCGGCCACTTCCCATCGAGGCAACGGCGCCGCTTTCCGCAAGCCGCCGCTGGCTGGCGGCGGTCGTGTTGTGCGCGGTGCCGGTAGCGTTCGGCATCGTGCTGGCGCAGGCGCCGGTCAAGCCGGTGTTGCGCGACGATGCCTTGCATGGCGAGATCGGGCCCTGGACGTTCAGCCTGGCCGAAGCAGACCTGAACGCGCCGCAGATGATCCTGGGCGAAACGCCTTTCAAGAAGTACCAGCTGCGCTTCTGCGAGGCCTGCGATGCGCAGATCCGTGCCGCTTACCTGAAGGTGCACAAGCCGCGTTCCTTGCGCGGCGCGGGCATCACGTTCGGCGGTGCACGCTGGGATCGCAGCGTCGAGATCCAGCTGCCCTCGCGCGGCGGGCCCGACACCGAGGTCTGGCTGACGGTGGAGGGCAAGGACGGGTCCGTGCACCAGCGCGGCTGGCGCATGGACGAAATTTCACCCGCCACCGCGCGCTGGTACGCCCAGCGCTAGGGCGGGGCGCGGCGCCCAGATGCGCCGCGTGCAAGACATCAGAACGGCTCGTCCAGCCCTGCCTGCACCTGCTCGGCCGCGCGCAGCACGGCGCGCGCCTTGGCTTCGGTTTCCAGCCATTCCTTTTCGGGGTCCGAGTCGGCCACGATGCCGGCGGCCGCCTGCACATACAGCATGCCGTTCTTGATGACGCCTGTGCGGATGGCGATGGCCACGTCCATTTCGCCGCCGTAGCTGAGATAGCCCGCCGCGCCGCCATAGATGCCGCGGCGCACGGGTTCCAGCTCGTCGATGAGTTCCATGGCGCGGACCTTGGGCGCGCCCGTCAGCGTGCCCGCGGGGAAGGTGGCGCGCAGCACGTCCATGCTGCTCATGCCCGGCAGCAGCGTGCCGTTCACGTTGGACACCAGGTGCATCACGTGCGAGTAGCGCTCGATGACCATGGTGTCGGTGACTTCCACCGTGCCGGTGCGCGCCACGCGGCCCACGTCGTTGCGGGCCAGGTCGATCAGCATCACGTGTTCGGCGCGTTCCTTCGGGTCGGCCAGCAGTTCTTCCGCCAGCGCCGCGTCTTCCTCGGGCGTGCCGCCGCGCTTGCGGGTGCCGGCCAGCGGGCGGATGGTGACCCGGCTGGCCGCCTCGCCCTCGACGGTGGAGACGGCTTCCTGGCGCACCAGGATCTCGGGCGAGGCGCCCACCACCTGGAAGTCGCCGAAGTTCCAGAAGTACATGTAGGGCGAGGGGTTCAGCGAGCGCAGCGCGCGATACAGCGACAGCGGCGCATCGCTGAAGGGCTTGGCGATGACCTGTCCCACCTGCACCTGCATCAGGTCGCCCGCGGCGATGTATTCCTTGGCGCGGCGCACGGCGGCCAGGTAGTCGTCCTTCTTGAAGTCGCGGCGCGCCTCGGTCTGCACGCTGGCGTGGCTGTAGGGGATGTCCACCGGCTTGCGCAGTTGCGCGCGCAGCGCCTTCAGGCGTTGCTGGGCCTGGGCATAGGCCTCGGGCTGGCTGGGGTCGGCATACACCATCAGGTAGGTGCGGCCCGCCAGGTTGTCGACGATGACGAGTTCGTCGACGTGCATCAGCATGATGTCGGGCGTGCCCTCGTCCATGCCGGCGGGGAAGGGCTTGACCGCCGGTCCCAGGCGCGGCTCGATGTGGCGCACGGTGTCATAGCCGAAGTAGCCGGCCAGGCCGCCCGCGAAACGCGGCATGCCGGGGCGCAGCGCCACCTTGAAGCGCTGCTGGTATTGCTCGATGAAGGCAAGCGGATCGCCTTCGTGGGTTTCGGCGACCTTGCCGTCGCGCAGCAGTTCCGTCTTCGTGCCATGGGCGCGGATGACGGTGCGCGCGGGCAGGCCGATGAAGGAGTAGCGGCCGAAGCGTTCGCCGCCCACCACCGATTCCATCAGGCAGCTCATGCGGCCGCCTTGCGGGCCGGCGTGGGCCAGCTTCAGGTAGATGGCCAGCGGGGTGTCGAGGTCGGCATAGGTTTCCGCCACCAGCGGGATGCGGTTGTAGCCTTGGGCGGCAAGGGCCTTGAATTCGATTTCGGTCATGGGAAGCGTCTCTCGGTTCTGCCTGGTGTTCTTGAAAGTGCCGCCCCGCCGCTACCCGATCCATGCTGCCCCCGGGCTGGCCGAGGCGGCATAAAAAAGCCCGGCCATTTCTGGTTCCGGGCGGGTGACTAGCGGGTTTACTGCTGGCGGCCTGTGCGCGGTAAGGCGCGCGGCCGGTGCGTGATCACCACCCGGACGACGAACGCCACCAGCGCCAACGGGCGCTGATGACAGTCTGGAGTCGGGTGGCGGTCATGGAGATACGAGGGGTCTGTGGTGTCAGGCTGCCGGCACGGCGCTGGGATCAGCGGCCCAGCGCGCGGCGTCCAGGAGCGAGGCAACTATACCATCGACGTCCAGCGTGCGGACGTCGCGGCCTTCGTTGTAGCCATACGGCACGGCCAGCACGCGGCAGCCTGCCGCGCGGGCGGCGACGGCATCGTTGATGGAGTCGCCGATCGCCAGGCTGCGCTCGGGCGTGACGCCCAGCCGTTCGCACGCGTGCAGCAGCGGCATCGGGTCGGGTTTCTTCTTTGCGCAGGTGTCGCCGCAGACGACCACCTGGAAGAAGCCCGCCAGCCCGGTGCGCGCCAGCAGCGGCTCGGTGAATTCGGTGGGCTTGTTGGTGACCACGGCCAGGGCGATGCCCTGGTCGCGCAGCGCCTTCAGGCCGTCCAGCACGCCGTCGTAGACCTGGGCCTTGTCGCCGTTGACCAGGTGGTAGTGATGGCGGAACGAGGCCAGGCCGCGCTGCATCAGGTCCTCGTCGACCTCGCCACCGTCCAGGTTGGCGGCCAGCGTGCGGCGCACGAGGTTCTCGATGCCCTTGCCGACGAAGGTGGCCAGCACGTCTTCCCGCAGCGGCGCCTCGCCCAGGTCCACGCGCATGGCGTTGGCAGCGAAAGCCAGGTCGGGGATGGTGTCGAGCAGGGTGCCGTCCAGGTCGATCAGGGCGGCGTCGAAGGCGCGTCCGGCGGTGTGTTGGACCTCAGCCACGGCTGGCTTCTCCTTGGGCGATCTGTTGGCGCATGGCGTCGATGACGCCGCGATAGTCGGGCTTGCCGAAGATGGCCGAGCCCGCCACGAAGGCATCGGCGCCGGCGGCGCGGATCTCGGCGATGTTGTCCACCTTCACGCCGCCATCGACTTCCAGCCGGATGGGCTGGCCGCCCTCGGCCGTCCAGGCGTCGATGCGCGCGCGGGCGGCGCGCAGCTTGGGCAGCGCCGAGGGCAGGAAGCCCTGGCCGCCGAAGCCGGGATTGACTGACATCAAGAGAATCATGTCCAGCTTGTCCATCACGTGGTCCATCCAGTCCAGCGGCATGGCCGGGTTGAACACCAGGCCTGCCTTGCAGCCGTGATCGCGGATGAGGGCCAGCGTGCGGTCCACGTGACGGGATGCATCCGGGTGGAACGTGATCATGTTGGCGCCTGCCTTGGCGAACTCGGGAATCAGCGCGTCCACCGGCTCGACCATGAGGTGCACGTCGATGGGCACCTGCACGTGCGGGCGGATGGCCGCACAGACCATGGGGCCGATGGTCAGATTGGGAACGTAATGGTTGTCCATGACGTCAAAATGAATCCAGTCGGCGCCAGCGTCGACGACGGCGCGGACTTCCTCGCCCAGGCGGGCGAAGTCGGCCGAGAGGATGCTGGGGGCGATGACGGCAGGCGGGAGGGAGGAAATGTCGGACATGTGGGCGGGCAGGGGCGAAGGCATAATGTGCCATTATTGCAGTTCGGCGCCGGGCCTGCGCCCGGCCCCGGGCGTGATTACCGGACCAAGGCCTGTGAAATCCTACGACCTCACCGTTACCGTGACGCCCCGCTACGTCCCCGACCAGTCGGACCCGGCCCAGCGGCAGTATGTGTTCGCCTATACGGTGCGCATCACCAACACGGGCGAACGGCCGGCGCAGGTCATCGCGCGGCACTGGATCATCACCGATGGCGAACAGCGCCAGCAGGAAGTGCGCGGCCTGGGCGTGGTGGGGCAGCAGCCGCTGCTCGCGCCCGGCGAAACCTTCGAATACACCAGCGGCTGTCCGCTCCCCACCCCGGTGGGCACGATGCGCGGCGCCTATCACTGCGTGGGCGAGAACGGCATTCCGTTCGACGTACCGATCTCCGAATTCGTGCTGGCCATGCCTCGCACGCTGCATTGAGTGTCTATGAAATCTGGCGGGTCTCGTAATCCAATCCTCGGCGGCGCAAGCCTGCGCCGCGCGTTCTGTGTCCTGGCAGGTGTCGTGCTGGCGGGTTGCGCCTCGCCGCCCGCGCCCGACGACACGGCACCCAGCGTGCCGGGCATGCCGGGCGCCAAGCCGCTGCCGGCCGAGGGGCCCTTGACCGTGCCGCCCCTGTCGCGCCTGCCCGACACCACGCCGCGCAAGCTGGCCGGCAGTTTCGCCCAGGCCACCTGGCGCGACCTGCCGGGCTGGGACGCCGACAACCTGGAACAGGTCTGGGAGGGCTTCCTGCGCAACTGCCGCGGCCTGATGCGGCCCACGGGCGGCTCGCTGACGGCGCCCGCGCGCGCCGCGCCGCGCGACTGGCAGCCCGTCTGCGCCATTGCCGCCGATCCGGCGCGCGCGCCGGCGGCCGGCGACACCGCCGCCGTACGCCAGTTCCTGCAGACCTATCTGCAGCCCTGGCGCGTGCTGGGCACCGACGGCAAGCCGGCCGCCAACACCGTCACGGGCTACTACGAACCCCTGGTGCGCGGTTCCCGCGAGCAGGGCGGCAAATACCAATGGCCCTTGTATGCCGTGCCCAAGGACCTGCTGGTCATCGACCTGGGCGGGCTGTATCCGGAACTGGCAGGCAAGCGGGTGCGCGGCAAGCTGGAAGGCCGCCGCGTGGTGCCCTACAACACGCGGGAACAGATCAACGCGGGGGCCGAGAAGCCCGCCGTCCTGGCCTGGATCGACGATCCGGTCGACGCCTTCTTCCTGCAGATCCAGGGCTCGGGCCGCGTGGCGTTGACGGGCGGGCCGGGCGCGGGTGACACGATCCGCCTGGCGTACGCCGATCACAACGGCCATCCGTACGGCTCGGTGGGCAAGTGGCTGGCCGACAAGGGCGAGCTGCCCCTGGCCCAGACCTCCATGCAGAACATCCGCCTGTGGGCCCAGCGCAATCCGGGCCGCGTGAATGAAATGCTGAACGTGAACCCCGCCATGGTGTTCTTCAGCGAGGAAGCCATTGCCGACCCCAGCGCGGGCCCGCGCGGCGCCTATGGCGTGCCGTTGACCGAGGCGCGCTCGGTGGCCGTCGACGCGTCCTTCGTGCCGCTGGGCACGCCGGTGTTCCTGGCCACCACCCGTCCTGCTTCGCAGACCGCCATGAACCGGCTGGTGTTCGCGCAGGACACGGGCGCGGCCATCAAGGGGGCGGCACGCACGGACTTCTACTGGGGCCATGGCGACGCGGCCGGGGAACAGGCCGGCCGCATGAAGCAGCGCGGCCAGATGTGGGTGCTGTGGCCCAAGGCGGCGGGCCAGCCGAAAGCGCGATGAGCCAATCCGACATCGTCGTCTGCGGCACGGGCATCGTCGGCCTGGCCTGCGCCTTGGCGCTGGCGCGACGCGGCCAGTCGGTCAGCCTGCTGGGCCCGCGCGTGCCGGTGCCGCCTGCCGGCGCGTTGTATCACCCGCGCGTCTACGCCATCTCGGCGGCCAGCCAGCGTTTCCTGGCGGGCATGGGCGTCTGGGACAGCCTGCCCGCCGCGCGCATGGCCGAGGTGCAGGCCATGGACGTCCGCGGCGACGCGGGCGGGCAGGTCGTGCTGCATGCCTGGCAGGGCACGCGCGCGCAGCTGGCCTGGATCATGGAGTCGGGCGAGATCGAGCGCGTCCTGGCCCAGGCCGTGCAGATCTATGGCATTCCCTGGCGCGACGAGCGTTGCGTGGGGGTTGAAAATGGCGAACTGCTGACCGAGTCCGGCGCGCGCCTGCGCCCGGCCCTGACCGTGGCGGCCGATGGCGCGCAATCGCGCCTGCGCGGCGCCGCGGGCGTGGCAGTGCGTTCGCGTTCGTATGAGGCCGTGGGCCTGGTCACCCACCTGGACGCCCAGCGTCCGCATGGCGGCACGGCCTATCAATGGTTCCGCGAGGACGGCGTGCTGGCCCTGCTGCCCATGCCCGACACCGAACAGGGGCCGCAGGTGTCCATGGTCTGGTCCATGAAGACGCCGTTGGCGCGCGCGCTGCAGGGCCTGCCGGCCGAGGTGCAGGCGCAGGCGCTCATCGAGAAGCTGGGCGCGGCCACCGGCGGCGTGCTGGGCGCCTTGCGCCCGCGCCAGCCCATGCAGGGTTTCGACCTGACGCTGGCCACCACGGATATGATCGGGGAACGCTTCGCGCTGGTCGGCGACGCCGCCCACCGTCTGCACCCCTTGGCCGGACAAGGCCTGAACCTGGGCCTGTCCGATGTCGAGGCGCTGGTGCAGGCCGTGGCGGGCCGCGAGTCCTATCGTTCTGCTGGCGATCCGCAAGTGCTGCGGCGCTACCGGCGCGCGCGGGCCGAGCCCGTGTTCGCCATGAAGTTCGCCACCGACGGCCTGCACCGTCTGTTCGATACGCCCGCCGCGCCCGTGGCGTGGTTGCGCAACACGGGCATGCAGGTCATCGAGCGGCTGCCTTTCGTCAAACGGCAATTGATTGCCCGTGCTTCGGAGTCATGATGCAAGTCTTTTCACTGGCCACCTTCCGCCGTGTCGCCGCGCTGGCGCTGTTGTCCGTCGGCCTGGCCATCGGCGCCGCGCAGGCGCAGTCCACCGCGCCGCTGTCCGCGGCCGGGCAGGCGGCTGCCGATGACGTCATCAGCAAGGCTGCCGATGACGCGGCCGACACGGCCATCGCCGCCAATGTGCGCGAGCGATTCGTGTCGCGCTTTCCCGGCGCGCCGGTCACCGACGTGCGCGCCACGCCCTACGGCCTTTATGAAGTGAACCTGGGCGGCGACCTGGTCTACACCGACGAGGCCGTGCGCTTCGTGCTGGATGGCACGCTCATCGACGCGGAAACGCGCCTCGACGTGACGCGTGCGCGCAAGGAAGCCTTGAGCCGCATCGCGTTCGACGACCTGCCGCTGGCGCTTGCGCTCAAGCAGGTCAAGGGCAAGGGCGAGCGCCGCATCGCCATCTTCGAAGATCCCAACTGCGGCTATTGCAAGCAGTTCCGGCGCACGCTGGAAGACGTCGACAACCTGACCGTGCACACCTTCCTGCTGCCCATCCTGACGCCCGATTCGCACGTGAAGGTGCGCGATGTCTGGTGCAGCAAGTCGCGCGAGAAGACCTGGGACGACTGGATGCTGCGCGGCAAGGTGCCGCCCACCGCCACCTGCGACGACGTCGGTGGCGAGGTGGTGGCCCTGGCGCAGAAACTGATGGTGCGCGGCACGCCCGCGATCTTCTTCGACGACGGCTCGCGCGCCAATGGCGCGCTGTCGCTGGACGCCTTCAAGACGCGCCTGGACGCCGCCACGCAGGCCGCGCCCAAGGCCGACGCCCGCAACTAATCCCATTCCTGCCTGAAGGCACTTCCACTTTCCTGGGGCGTCGATCCGGCGCCCGATCCCTGACCCCAAGAGTCCTGCCATGCGTCTCATCCTTGCCATCCTCCTGCCCTGGTTCCAGTTCTTCACCATCGGGCGGCCGTTCGCGGGCATCATCTGCCTGATCCTGCAGATCACGCTGATCGGCTGGATCCCCGCCGCGATCTGGTCCGTGTACGCGCTGAGCCAATACAAGACCGACCAGAAGATCGAACGCGCGATGTCCGGCCGCCAGTAGGGGGCCGTCGGCGTGTGAACGCCAGCAAGCCCATGCGAGCCGGGGCGGTGCCCGTGCCCGCATGCAGGGCGGCGCAGACCGCCAGATCGAGGAGCCGCCATGAAGATTGCCGTCCTGGATGATTACCTGAACGTTGCCCGCGGCCTGGCCGATTGGGGCGGCCTGGCCGAGGCCGAGGTCGTCTTTTTCGATGCGCCGCTGCCCGCGGATGACGCCGCGCGCGCCAAGGCGCTGGCCGGCTTCGACGTGATCGTCGCGATGCGCGAGCGCACGCCCTTCGATGCGGGCCTGCTGTCGCGGCTGCCCAAGCTGCGCCTGCTGGTGACCACGGGCCTGCGCAACAATGCCATCGACATGGCGGCTTGCCGTGCGCAAGACGTCGTGGTCTCGGGCGCGCCCGGTCATCCCGACAGCGTGGGCGCCACGGCCGAGCTTACCTGGGCGTTGATCCTGGCCTTGTTCAAGAACGTGCCGGCCGAAGCGGCGAACATGCGCGCGGGCCTCTGGCAGACGGCCATTCCCGCCAGCGTGGCGGGCAAGCGCCTTGGCCTGGTCGGGCTGGGCAACCTGGGCCAGCGCGTGGCCCGCGTGGGGCAGGCCTTCGGCATGGACGTGGTGGCCTGGAGCCCCAACCTGACGGACGAGCGTGCCGCGCAGGCGGGCGTGCAGCGCGTGGACAAGCAGGCGCTCTTCACCTCCTCCGACGTGGTCTCCCTGCACCTGGTGCTGAGCGAACGCACGGCCGGCGTCGTCGATGCCGAGGCGCTGGCGGCCATGAAGCCCTCCGCGTATCTCGTCAACACCGCGCGCGCGGGGCTGGCCGACCACGATGCGCTGGTGCGCGCGCTCACCGGCAGGCTCATCGCGGGCGCCGGGCTGGATGTGTATCCGCAGGAACCGCTGGCCGCCGATGACCCGCTGCGGCGCCTGGACAACGTGGTGCTGACCCCGCACCTGGGCTATGTCACGCCGTCCAACTTCGTGGCCTTCTATGGCAATGCCGTCGCCGCCATTGCCGCCTGGCGCCGGGGCGAGCCCATCCATGTGCTGAACGCCGCGTAAACCCCGATGCGCGATGCCTGCGCTGCCGCCGTTGACCGGCAGTGGCAGCGGCGGATCGCGTTCGCCCGGTATAGTCCCGCTGACACCCTGCTTAAAGAAGACCCAGAGATCGCCATGCCTCCCGTGCTTCCCGCCTTCCTCGTCGCCCGCTGGTTGTTGCTGCTGATCCTGCTGGCGGGCGTGTATTTCTTTGGCGGCTTCCTGGTCCCGGTGCTGGCCGCGCTCATCGTGGGCCTGGCCAGCTGGCCGCTCTACCAGCGCTGGCTGCGGGCCTGCGGCGGACGCAACATCCTGGCCGCCAGCGTCGCCATCACGGTGGTCATCGTGGTGGCCGTGGTGCCGCTGTCGATGGCCCTGTCCTATGCCATCAAGGAGGCCAGCAACGCCATTGCCTGGCTGCTGGCCGCCAACCGCGACGGCGTGGCCGTGCCGAACTGGATCCTGGCGCTGCCGGTCGTGGGCGAGCGCATCGCGCCTTACTGGAACGAGTACCTGGGCCACCCCCACGCGCTGGGCGACTGGGTGCAGGCCGTCAGCGGCCAGCACCTGGGCAACATCTACCGGGTGGTGCTGTCTTTGACGGGCAATGCCTTCAGCCTGGCGCTGAACGTGCTGTTCCTGCTCATCACGCTCTTCTTCGTCTACAAGGACGGCGACCGCATCGTGGCGCAGCTGGATCTCCTGGGCGAGCGCATCCTGCCCAAGCGCTGGCAGCGTTTCTCGCGCATGGTGCCGGCGACCGTCAGTTCCACCGTCACCGGCATGGGCCTCATCGCCATCGGCGAGGGCGTGGTGCTGGGCCTGGCCTACTGGATCGCCGGCGTGCCGTCGCCCGTGCTGCTGGGCGTCATCACCGGTTTCATGGCGCTCATCCCTGGCGGCGCGCCCCTGTCCTTCACACTGGTCTCGCTGTACCTGGTGGGATCCGAGCAACTGGTGGCGGGCGTGGCGCTCTTCGTGTGGGGCACGGTGGAACTGTTCATCGTCGACAAGACCCTGCGGCCCAGACTGGTGGGCGGCCCCGTCAAGCTGCCGTTCCTGCCGACTTTCTTCGGCCTGTTCGTGGGGCCGGTGCTGATGGCCCTGCTGGTAGCCGTGTGGCGCGAATGGCTGTTGGACGTGAAGACCAATTCCGAGGCGCACCGGCTGGAGTCGGCCGAAGGCGATGGGCAGGTTTCCCTCGTCGAGGGCGGCCCGCGGAACGAGGACAGACGCTAGGCGCACGCAGGTGGCTTGTTGTCCGGGGGCTTATTTCCGGCAATGATAATTGTTATCATTGCCGGATTCTGGCGCTGATCCTCAGGGCCAACAGCCTGTCCGCGCGCCGCGATGCATGCCCCCGCTCCCGACCTATCCCGCCACGAGGCAACCGAGACGCTTTACGTCCAGCATCATCGCTGGCTGGCGAACTGGTTGCGGCGCCGCATGCACGGTGATGACCAGGCCGCCGACCTGGCGCAGGATACCTTCCTGAAGCTCCTGGACGCGCGCGAGACGCCCACCTTGCGCGAACCGCGGGCATTCCTGGCCACCATCGCGCGGCGCGTGCTGGCCAACCACTATCGCCGCCAGGCCATCGAAGAGGCCTACCTCGACAGCCTGGCCTCCCAGCCCGACCTGCATGCCCCGAGCCCGGAGACCCGTGCCTTGGTGCTGGAGGCGTTGTGCCAGATCGACCAGGCGCTGGACGGGCTTCCCGCGCCCGTGCGCCGCGCGTTCCTGCTGGCGCAACTCGAGGGCCTGGGTTATGCGGAGATCGCCTGCCAGCTGGGTGTCACGACGCGAACCGTCGGCAACTACATGGCGCGCGCCGCGGCGCAGTGCTTCTTCGCATTGGAAGCCTGAGATGGCCGCTCATTGCAGGTGCCGCGCGCATGACTAGGATGGGGCCACGGGCGGGGGGAGAACCCCTGGCCGAAGAGGTGGCGCGCGAGGCCGCGCACTGGTTTTCGCTGTGGCGCTCGGAATGCATGACCGACATCCAGCGCGAGGCCTGGCAACGCTGGCGCGCCGCGCATCCTGATCATGAGCGCGCCTGGCTGCATATCGAGGCGGTGACCGCGAGACTCACGGGCTTGCCCGCAAGCGCGGCAATGACCGCGTTGCAGGCAGGCAGCCAGGCGGGCCGGCGCCGTTTCTTCAAGTCGATGGCGATCCTCGCCATGGTGGGCGGCGGCGCGGCAATGGTGGCAACGCGAGGCGATTGGCGCGCCTGGTCGGCGGACCATGCCACGGCGGTCGGCGAGCGCAGGGCCTGGCACTTGCCTGACGGCACCACGGTACTGGCCGATACCGACAGTGCCTTCGACGTGAAGCTGGAGCCGGCGTGGCGGACGCTGGTGCTGCATCGTGGGGAAATCCTCGTCACCACCGGGCATGACGGCCCCGCGGCCGATCGGCCGTTGCGGGTGCTGACACACGTCGGACATGCGCGTGCGCTGGGTACCCGGTTGGCCGTCAGGCGTCTGCCCGGGCAGGCGCGCGTGTCGGTGTTCGAGGGCGCGGTGGCCCTGGCGCCGCGCCGGGATGCGGAGGCGGGCCGGGTCCTGCATGCCGGGGAGTCCGCCACGTTCGGAGACGATTGGGTGGCGGATGGCAGGGCGGTGGGCACGTCGCAACCGGCATGGGCGCGTGGCGAGCTGGCCGCCGACGACATGGCGTTGGGCGACTTCCTGGCGGAGTTGGGCCGTTATCGCCGCGGCTTGCTTGGCTGTGATCCGGACGTGGCGAACTTGCGGCTGTCGGGCTTGTTTCCGCTGGACGACACCGACAGGGTATTGCAAGCCGTCGTGAGCCTGCTGCCGGTGCGGCTGCGCACGCGCACACCCTATTGGGTCACGGTGGTTCCCCGTTGACCGTCCTGGGAAAAAGATTTTCCGGTTTTCCGTTCTCGCGTGACCTCCCTTTCGAATCAGTCCAACAAGAAAGGGAATCCATGCAAACGTGCACGCAGCAGGTCATCCAGCCAGAGACCGGGTCGAAGGTAAAACAAGGGGGGGAACGGATGCGCGGTGGCGTGCTGGCAGCGGTGCTGGCCATGGCGCCGTTGCTGGCGGCCCTGCCCGCCGCGCCTGCCGGCGCGCAGGCCGCGTCCTCGCCGGCCAGGCAGTCGTATTCCATTGCGCCGGGTTCCCTGGCGGCCACCTTGCAGGCCGCGGCCAGCCGAGGGCAGGTCATGTTGAGCTTCGCGCCGCGGCTGGCCGAAGGCCGCCAGAGCCCGGGCCTGCAGGGTGTCTACACGGTCGAGGAAGCCTTTGCCGCGTTGCTGGCGGGCAGCGGACTGGAAGCTGTCGACACGGGCGCGGGCGGCTACCAGCTGCGTGAGCGGCCCAATCCCCCGCCTGGCGTCTCCACCTTGTCGCCGGTACGGGTGGAGGCGGGCCTGGGCGGCCCGCTGGGGCCCGACATCGGATATGCCGCGTCCCGCACGGCCACGGGCAGCAAGACCGCGACGCGCCTGGCCGAGATTCCGCAGTCCATCTCGGTGGTGACGGCGAAGGAGATCCGCGACCGTGGCGCGCAGAGTGTGGTGCAGGCCATCCAGTACACGCCTGGCGTGCAGGTGAACAACTTCGGCGGCAACGAGATCCGCAATGACTGGATCGTGCTGCGCGGCTTCGATGCCAAACTCACCGGCGATTATCGCGATGGGCTCAGCCAGATGCCCTACGACCAGATCCGCGCACGGATGCCGGCCTACGCACTGGAACGCATCGAGACCTTGCGCGGGCCCTCGTCTGTGCTGTTCGGGCAGGTGGCGCCGGGCGGCATCGTCAATCGCATCACCAAGCGGCCTACCGCGGAAACGCTGCGCGAAGTCGAGCTGCAGGCAGGCAGTTTCGATCATTACCAGGCGGCCGCCGATCTGGGCGGCGCGGTGGATGAGGCGGGGGCGCATCGCTATCGCCTGACCGTGGTGGGACGTGATGCGGGGACCCAGGAGAAATACGACAGCGGCCATCGCTACAAGGACGATGCCTTGTACGTGGCGCCCGCCTACACCTGGCAGCCAAGCGCGGCGACGTCGCTGACGGTGCTGGCCCATTACCAGCGCGACCGCAACGACGGCGAGTCACGGCCGGTGTATCCCACCCGCACGCTGGTGGGGGACTACAGCTTCGACTTGAATGACCGGGAGATCTACAGCCTGGGCTGGCAGTTCGAACATCGCTACAGCGACAGATTGACGCTGCGCCAGAACGCGCGCCTGCAACACGGTGACATGACGCTGCGCAACCTGTACCAGCTGTCGCTGGCGGCCGACCGGCGCACCCTGTCGCGCTATGCGCTGGTGGCGGACGAGCGGGCCGAGAGTGCGGTGATCGACAACCAGGCGGAGTTCCGCCTGGAAACGGGAGCGGTGAAGCACCAGGTCCTGGCGGGGCTGGACGCGCGACGCCTGAACGGCGAGTCGGAGTATCGCCAGGCCATGGCGCCCTCGCTGGATCTGCTGAATCCGGTGTATGGGCGCGATATCCCTTATCCGGGTGCGGCTGCGCGCATCATCGACCAGTACGAGACCAGCCGGCAACTCGGCGTCTATCTGCAGGACCAGGTCAAGTGGAAGCAATGGATCCTGACCCTGGGTGGACGTCACGACTGGGCGGAAAGCACGCTGGACAATCGCCTGAGCGGCAGCCGCACGCGTCAGCGCGATGATGTCTTCACCGGCAGGGCGGGCCTGGCCTATGCATTCGACTCGGGCGTCGTGCCCTATGTCAGCTATGCCACCTCGTTCCTGCCGCAGTCGGGTGTGAATGCGGCGGGGGAGGCCTTCGTTCCCACACGCGGCAAGCAGTACGAAGCGGGCATCAAGTATGAACCGCCGGGCGGAGGCAGCCTGTACACGTTGTCGGTTTTCGAACTGACCCAGCGCAACGCACTGACGCCCGATCCCAGCCTGCCCACCTTCAGTGTGCAGACGGGCGAAATCCGTTCGCGTGGCGTGGAGCTGGAGGCCAAGGCCGAGCTGGCGCGAGGATGGGATGCGACGGCCTCGGCCACCTACAACCAGGTCAAGGTCACGCGCAGCAACGACGTGGACCTGGGCAGGACGCCCATCGTCACCCCGCGCCGGATGGCGTCGCTGTGGCTCAACCACGTGGTGCAGGGCGGGCCGCTGGCGGGCCTGGGCGCGGGGTTGGGCGTGCGCCATGTCGGACCGACCTATGCCGACGTGCGCAATACCCTGCGCAACGGCAGCGCGACCTACGTCGATGCCGCCATGAACTACGAGCGCGGCAATTGGCGTTTTGGCCTGAACGTGAACAACCTGTTCGACCGGGAAACCGTGGTCTGCCGCAACAACCTCACCAATTGCCGCTACGGGATCGAGCGCAGCGTCCTGGGCACGGTGGCCTATCGCTATTGAGCGGCGGCGCGGCGGCTCAACGATAGCGGTGCGTGTCCGCCGCCACTTCCTCGGCGATCACCTCGGCCAGCCGACGCGTGGCGGGCCCGGGTTCGGTGGCGCCGTACATCAGGTACAGCGGCACGCGCCGGCGGCCTCCTTCGCGCAGCGGCAGGGGCAGCACGGTGCCTTCATCGATATGCCGCTGCGCCAGGTGGCGCGGCAGCCACGCAAAGCCCAGTCCGCTGGCCACCATCGACAGCGAGGTCTGCATGGCGGTGACCGTCCAGCGCTGGCGCGCGCCCAGCCAGCCTTCGTCGCGAGGGTGCTGCGTGCCGGAGTCGCGCAACACCACCTGCAGCTCGCGGGCCAGGTCTTCCGTGGTGAGTTCGCGGCCCAGTCGATGCAGCGCGTGGGCGGGGTGCGCCAACGCCACGAACTCCACGTCCAGCAGCAGGTCGCCCAGGTGGCCCACCGGCACGCGGGTGCCGATGACGAGGTCGGCATCGTGCGTGAGCAGGGCCTCTTCCGCGCCCGACAGCACCACTTCCTTCAATTGCACCCGGGTCTGCGCGGCCAGGTCGGTGTAGCGCGCCAGCGCCTGCACCAGCAGGCCCGTGGGAAAAGCCACGTCCACGGCCATGCGCACCTCGGGTTCCCAGCCCTGGCCCAGGCTGGCCGCCAGGCGCTCCAGCCGGCCCGCGTCGCGCAGCAGTTCGGTGGCCGCTGCCAGCAGCGCCTGGCCGGCGTCGGTCAGCCGCGCCTTGCGGCCTTCGATCACCAGCAGCTCCACGCCCACCTGCTCGCGCAGCCGGGCCACCATGTAGCTGACCGAGGACTGGCTGCGGTGCAGGGCCTCGGCGGCCTGGGCGAAACCGCCGTGCTCGACGATGGCCTGCAGGACCCGCCATTGCTCCAGCGTCGTGCGGGGGACGGACATATCTGATTATTCGATAAATGGATGCCGAATTTTGCGCTTTTTTATCGAATTCACCAAGCCTAGAATCCTTTCATCGACACCACTGCGGCATGCGCGGCATGCCAGGGAGCCTCACGATGAACACGATTCGCCACGCTGAAGACCGCGGCCATGTCCAACTGGGCTGGCTCGACAGTCACCACACCTTCTCCTTCGGCCACTACCACGACCCGGCGCAAATGGGTTTCGGCGCGCTGCGCGTCATCAATGACGACATCGTCGAGCCGGGCATGGGTTTCGGCACGCACGGCCACCGCAACATGGAAATCCTGTCCTATGTGCTGGATGGCGCGCTGGAACACAAGGACTCCATGGGCAGCGGCTCGGTGCTGCGCCAGGGCGACGTGCAACTGATGAGCGCGGGCACCGGCGTGGAACACAGCGAGTTCAACCACTCGAAGTCCGAGCGCGTGCATTTCCTGCAGATCTGGATCGTGCCGAAGTTCACCGGCACCCGTCCCAGCTACCAGGAAACCCGTTACGAGGACGCCGACAAGCGCGGCCAGCTGCGCCTGCTGGCGTCGCCCGATGGCCGTGACGGCTCGCTGACGGTGGGACAGGACGTGGGCGTGTACGCCACGCTGGTGGACGGCGACGAACAGGTGACGCTGCCGCTGGCCGAGGGTCGCCAGGGCTATGTGCACGTGGCCCGCGGGGAAGTGACCGTCAATGGCCAGGCGCTGAAGACCGGCGACGGACTGAAGGTCAGCGCGGAAAGCGCCATCGCCCTGCGCGACGGCCGCGACGCCGAAGTGCTGCTGTTCGACCTGGCTGCCTGACAGTAACCCTGGCAACGTCATCGCGAAGGCCCCGCTCGGGGCCTTCCGCGTTTATCGTTGCGCTTGCATTCACAGCGTCCCGCCCGCCACCCCCATGAACGACATCCAAACCCTGCTGCAGGCCTGGGGCCCCGGCCTGGTCTTCGTCAACGTCCTGCTCGAACAGGCCGGTGCGCCCATTCCCGCCTACCCGCTGCTGGTGGCCGCGGGCGCGCTGCCCTCGGGCAGCGTCTGGCTGAGCCTGGTACTGGGCGTGCTGGGCTGCCTGCTGGCCGACCTGGCCTGGTACCTGGCGGGCAGGCGGTATGGCTCGGGACTGCTGTCGACGGTGTGCCGCGTGTCGCTTTCCAGGGATTCCTGTATCCGCCAGACGCAGTCGCTGTACCTGCGCGTGGGCGTGCGCATCCTGCTGGTGGCCAAGTTCCTGCCGGGCGCGAGCGGCCTCTCCACCGTCATGGCAGGCCTGACCCGCACGCCGTTGCGCAGCTTCCTGCTGTACGACATGCTTGGCGCGGTGATCTGGGTGGGCTCGGCCTTGCTGCTGGGCGCGCTGTTCAAGGATGCCGTGGCCCAGGTGGTGCAGTGGCTGGGCGACTACGGCCCCATGGGCATCGCGCTGGTGCTGACCCTGCTGGCGATCTATGTGCTGGTGCGCACCGTGCGCCGCTACACCCTGCGCCAGGCCATGAAGCACGTGCCGCGGCTTTCCGTGGACGAGCTGCTGCGCTGGCAGAACGAAGGGCGCGATACCCTGATCCTGGACGTGCGCGCGGAGGCGCCGGCAGGCCCCCGCATCCGCGGCGCCCGGGCGGTGGACGCGCGTGCGCCGATCGAGGCGCTGGAGATCGGCGACTGGACGGGCGATATCGTGGTGGTTTGCGCCTGCCCGGATGAGGTGTCGGCCGCGGCGCTGGCCGTGCGCCTGCGCCGCGCGGGGCACGCCGGCATCTGGGCGCTGTCGGGCGGCTACGACGCCTGGTCCAGCCAGGCGCCCGACCGGGTGGAGTGACGGACGCCGCGGGGTTGCCGCGGCGTCCGTCAGCCAAGGTGCCTGCATTCCTCAGGCGGTGCTGACCTCCCGGGCCTTGCGCCGCAGGGTGCGTGACACGAGGGGGAACAGGATCACGACGGCCGCCATGATGAAGAAGGCCAGCGAGATCGGCCGCGCGAAGAACACGCCCAGGCCGCCTTCCGACAGGATCAGCGTGCGGCGGATGTTGTTCTCCAGCATGGGGCCCAGCACCACGCCCAGCACCAGCGGCACAGCCGAATATTCCAGCTTCAGCATGATGTAGCCCAGCACCCCTGCGATCAGCGCCAGCAGCACGTCGGTCATGGCGTAGTTGATGGAGTAGACGCCGAACAGGATCATGCCGATCACCACCGGGTAGAGCAGGGCGGTCGAGACGAACACCACGCTTGCCAGCATCGGGATCATCAGCAGGGTCAGGAAGAGCAGCATCAGGTTGCCGATCCAGAAGCTGCCGAACACCGTCCAGACGAAGTCGGGATTGTTCGCGAAGAGCAGCGGCCCGGGCTGCAGGCCCAGCATCAGCAGGCCGCCCAGCATGATGGCGGTGGTGGCGGAGCCGGGAATGCCCAGTGTGAACATCGGCACCATCGACACATAGGCCGCGCTGTTGTTGGCCGACTCGGGAGCGGCCACGCCCTGCATGGCGCCCTTGCCGAACTCCTCGGGCGTGCGCGAGACCTTCTTGGCGGCGGCGTAGGCCAGCATGGTGGCGGCCGTGGCGCCCACGCCCGGCAGCACGCCCACCAGGAAGCCCATGATCGAGCCCAGCGCGACTGCGCCCTTGCACTTGATCATGTGCGTGGCGCGCGGCAGCAGCGAGCGCAGCGAATAGCTGGCGGCCACGCGCTTGCCCTCGCTCTTCTCGGACAGGTTGTAGAAGATTTCCGCCAGCCCGAAAATGCCGACCGCGATGATGGTGAAGTCCACGCCGTCCAGCAGGTCCATCAGCGCGAAGGTGTAGCGCGGCGGGCCGGAGATCGGATCCATGCCGATCATGCCGATCCAGATGCCCAGCCCCAGCGCGGTGAAGCCCTTGATGATGTTGCGCCCGCCCAGCACGCTGACCAGCGAGAACGCCAGCACCATCACCGCGGTCATCTCGGTGGGGCCGAACTTGATGGCCGCGCGCGCGATGACCAGGGCCAGCAGGGCCATCAGCAAGAGGCCCACCAGCCCGCCGATGAAGGACGAGAACACGCTGATGCCCAGCGCCTCGCCTGCCCGGCCTTGCTTGGCCATGGCGTAGCCGTCCAGCACGGTCATGACCGAGGCCGATTCGCCCGGTATGCCCAGCAGGATGGACGTGACCGCCCCGCCGAACATGGCGCCGTAATAGATGCCGCCCAGGCCGGCAATGGCCTCGACGCCGCCGAAGCCCACCGCCACCGGCAGCATGATGGCCACGCCCGCGGCCGGGCCGAGCCCGGGCAGCACGCCGACCAGCAGTCCGATCAGCACACCCACCAGCGTGGCGGCCAGTACCGACCAGGTCATGGCCTGGCCGATGCCCTGGGCCAACAGAATCAGTGAATCCATGATGTCTCCCCCTCTTTTCTCTTCGGGTCTTGTGGGTTCAGAAGCCGAGCACGCCCACGGGCAGCGGTACGCCCAGGTAGGTGCTGAAGGCCAGGCTGGCGGCCACCGGGAACAGCACGGCGGTGGCAAGGATCTTCATCGTGAAGACGCGGTCCCAGCGGGGATGGATGATGCGGCCGATGGCCAGCACCAGCGCGGCGCAGGCCAGGATCATGCCCAGCACGTCGGCCAGGAAGACGAAGGCCACGAGCACCAGCGTGACCAGCGCCGGCTTCAACAGGCCCGGCACGCTGATCTCGTTCGTAAGCGTTTCCTTGCCTGCCACGCTGCGCACGAAGTTGACGATGGACAGGCCCGCGATCAGGATGCCGACCCACAGCGGGAAGAAGCCGGGGCCCGGATTGCCCTCTGACAGGTAGCCATAGGACGGGGCGGAGACGGCGATGTACAAGCCAAGGAAGAAGAGTCCCATGGCGAACAGCCGGTCGAGGATCTCGATTCTCATGATGGGTTTCCAGGCGGGACGCGGTGCCCCGCTTCAGGGTTGGGGAAAGCGCCGCCGCGCGCGCCTGAGGGCAGCGCGCGCGGCGGGACTCACTTGATGATGTCCAGTTCCTTCATGACCGCCACGTAGCGGTCGTTGGTCTGCTTGATGAGCGCGGCGGCGTCCCTGGCGTTCTCGTAGCGCGCCTCTTCCTTGAAGCGATCCAGGTAGCGTTCCTTCCACTCCTTGCTCTCGGCCACCTTGCGCATCACGCCTTCCCAATAGGCGATGACCTCGGGCTTGACGCCCGCGGGCATGACCACGCTGCGCAGCATGGTGTGCTCGATGTCGTAGCCCTGCTCCTTGAAGGTGGGCACGTCGGGCATGGACGTCAGGCGCTGGCCGGCGCTGACCGCGATCGCGCGCATGGTGCCCGCCTCGATCTGCGGCATGATCTCGCTGGGATTGCCGAACATGAAGTCGATGTGCTCGCCCAGTACCCCGGTGGTGATCTCGCCTTCGCCGTCGAAGGGCACCACGTCCACGCGCACCTTCAACTGCTTGCTGACCATGTCGGCCAGCAGCCGGGCGTCGGACACCACGCCCACGGTGCCGGTGGTCAGGCGCTTGGCCGCACCGAAGTCCTGCAGCGTCTTCAGCTTCGAGTCCGTCCTCACCGCCAGCACATAGGGCGACATGGAGATGGCGGCCACCGGCGTGAAGTCTTCCTGCTTGAAGGGCGCGCGGCCGATCAGCGGCGTGGTGAAGAAGCTCACGCTGACGGTTGCCATGACGTAGGGGTCGTTCTTGCGCCGCGAGGCCTCCTTGTAGCCGCGCGCGCCGCTGCTGCCGGGCAGGTTCTCGTACAGGATGTCCACCGGCACCAGTTTCAGGTCCTTGATCACCGAGCCGATGGTGCGGGCCAGCACGTCGCTGCCGCCGCCCGCGCCGAAGGGGATGATCATGCGCATGTTCTTGCTGGGATAGTCGTCCTGCGCCGCGGCCAAGGGCGCGGCAAGCGCCAGCAGCGTGCCGCAGGCGGCGAAAAGAAGGCGGCGCCTTCCGGTGTGCGTGCGTGCTTGCATGGTGTCTTCCTCCTGATGTCGCCGGTGCGTGCCGCCCGGCGTTCTGGTTCTGTGTGAGGGGGCGGCGCGGGCCGCCAGGGTCAGGTCGCGGGAATGGCCTCGCGCAGCAGATAGCCGTGGCTGTCGCGGCCTTCCAGCCGGCTTTTCGAGGGATCGGTGATGCGTGCCTCGCGCAGGGCGTCGCGCTTGGGCGTGAAGCCCAGGCCCGGCTTGCCCGACAGGGTCATGCGGCCGTTCACCGGGTCGGGCGTGCCGTCGAAGAAGTGCTTGCCGGTCTGCCACATGCCGTAGTGGAACTCCACCGGGCCGCCGTTCATCACGCCGCACAGCAGGTGCATGTTGAAGATCGGCCAGCCTCCGCCGTTGGCGAGCGGCAGGTTGTAGGCCTGCGCCAGGTGCGCCACCTTCAGCGACTCGGTGAAGCCGCCGTTGTAGAGCACGTTGGGTTGCAGCACGTCCACGGCGTGATGGGACACCAGCTCGCGGTAGCGCCAGCGATGGCCTTCCATCTGGCCTGCGGCGATGGGCACCGAGGTGTGCTGGCGCAGGTCGGCCAGCGCGCGCGCGTCGTTCTGCTGGATGGGTTCCTCGAACCACATCACGTTGCAGTCCTCGATGGCGCGGCACAGCAGCCGCGCGTCATAGGGATTGAACCAGCAGTTGGCGTCGATCATCAGGCCCACGTCGGGGCCGATGGCCTCGCGCGCCGCCTGCACGCGGCGCACGTCGTCGCGCCAGGTGCGCGTGGGTTCGCCGCCCACCACCATCTTCAGCATGGTGTGGCCGTCGTCGCGGAACTTGCGGCCATAGTCCGCCAGCTGCGCTTCGTCGAAGAAGGGATAGCCGAAGGTGGCATAGGTGGGCGCCCAGTTGCGGTAACCGCCCAGCAGCTCATGCACCGAGCGGTTCTCGGCCTTGCCGCGCAGGTCCCACAGCGCCACGTCGATGGCCGACAGCGCGTTCGAGATCACGCCGGTGTAGGCCCGGCTGTTCAACTGCTTCCACACATGCGCGTGGATGGCTTCGGTGTGCAGGATGTCGCGGCCCTTCAGTGCGGGCGCCAGGTGGTTCTGGATGCAGGCGATGACGGCCCAGGGCAGGATGGAGCCGGTCAGGCCGAAGCCCGTCTGCCCTTCATCGGTGGTGACTTCGACGAACACGAACATGCGGCTCTCGATCGACTTGCCGATGCCCGGCAGGTCGATTTCGTGGCGATGCAGCGTGGCGTCGATTTTCTCGATCTTCATGCTGTTGTCTCCTCCCCCGGCATCTGTCGGCCGGGTGGTCGGTGGCGCGCCGCAGCCGGCGGCGCGGCGGGTTCAATGTCCGGTGAACGCGGGCGGGCGCTTGTCGCGGAATGCCGCCTGGCCCTCCTTGTAGTCCTCGCTGGCAAAGCAGGCGCGCAAGGCCTGCTGGCAGGCCTCCAGGCCGTGCAGGCCCGGGTTCACCGCTTCGTCGATGGCCATCTTGCTGGCGATGTGGCTGAGCGGCGACAGCCCGGCCATCTTCGCGGCCATCGCTTCCGTGTCGGCCAGCGCGCGCACGTCGTTGATGAGTCCCACGGCGAGGGCCTGCTGCGCGTCGTAGCGGCGCGCCGTGTACATCAGTTCCTTGGCCACTGCCGGTCCCACCAGCGCGGACAGGCGGCGCAGCCAGTCGGGGTAGTAGGCCACGCCGAGCTTGGCCGCGGGAATCGCGAAGCTGGAGGCCGGCGTCGCGAAACGCATGTCGCAATGCAGGGCCAGGCCCATGCCGCCGCCGAAGCACAGGCCGTCGACGATGGCGATGGAAGGCTTGCGCAGGGCGGCCAGGCGCGCCACGGCCTTGACCACCGTGTTGTTCCACAGCGTGATGCCTTCCTCGGTGCTGCGGCGTTCGCCGAACTGCGAGATATCGGAGCCCGATGAAAAGGCCTTGCCGCCCGCGCCGCGCAGCACGACCACGCGCACGGCGGGGTCCTCGTCCGCCCGTTCGATCAGTTGCGGCAGCAGCACCCACATGTCGAAGGTCATGGCGTTGTGCCGCGTGGGATGGTCGATGGTGAGCGTCGCGACGCCGCCGTCCACGGCATAGTGGATGACGGGCGTGTGCTCGGCGGTGATGACGTCAGATGACATGCCGGTTCCTCAGGGATTGAAGCTCGTTCTGTTGCAGGCCCAGCTGGCCCAGGATCTCGGCGTTGTGCTCGCCGGGCATGGGCGCCACGTTGCGCAGCCCGGCCTGGTGGCGGCTGCTGCGGATGGGCTGGCCCACCAGCTGGATGTCGCCCAGCTGGGGATGGTTCACCGGCCAGGCGATGCCCAGGTGCTTCACCTGCGGATCGGCGAAGGCCTGGTCCACCGTGTTGACCGCGCCGCAGGCCAGGCCGGCGGCATTCAGTTTCTCGATCCAGTATTCGCGCGGGTGCTCCATCAGGATGGCGTTGATTTCCTCGTTCAGCGCCACGCGGTTGTCGGAGCGGTCGCGGTTGGTGCGATAGCGCGGGTCTTCCAGCCACTGCGGCTTGTCCATCGCCTTGCACAGGCGTTCCCACATCAGCTGGCCGGGCACCTGCAGCGTCATCGGGCCGTTCCGCGTGGTGAAGAGGCCGGTGGGGATGATGGTGGGATGGTTGTTGCCCGCCTGGATCGGCACTTCGCCGGCCACCAGCCAGCGCGCGGCCTGCAGGTCGAGGATGGCGAGCTGCGCTTCCAGCAGCGAGGTCTGCACCCATTGGCCGTTGCCGGTGCGCTCGCGGTCCAGCAGGGCGATCAGGATGCCGATGGCGCAATAGAGGCCGGCGGTGGTGTCGGCCACCGCGATGCCGGCGCGCACCGGGCCGGACTCGGGCAGGCCGGTCACCGACATCATGCCGCCCATGCCCTGCACGATCTGGTCGTAGCCGGGGCGCTTGGCATAGGGGCCGTCCTGGCCGAAGCCCGAGATGCTGGCATAGATCAGGCGCGGGTTGATGGCCTTCAGCGTTTCATAGTCGATGCCCAGGCGGTGCTTCACGTCGGGACGGTAGTTCTCGACGATGACGTCGGCCTCGCGCACCAGCTTCTCCAGCACGGCGCGGCCTTCCGGGTCTTTCAGGTTGAGCGTGACGCTCTTCTTGTTGCGCTGCAGGTTCTGGTAGTCAGGTCCCAGGCGCATGCCGCCCATTTCGGTTTCGGTGCTGGCCTTGACCGGCTCCTCGATCTTGATGACCTCGGCACCCCAGTCGGCAAGTTGGCGCACGGCCGTGGGGCCGGCGCGCACGCGGGTCAGGTCGATGACCCGGTACGGGCTCAGGGGCAGGGCGGGGGGGCTGGCGGGGGTGTTCGTCATGGCAGGTGTGCTCCTCACGTGTCTGGCGGCGCGGCGCGCCGCACGCCGCGCCGCCCTCCGTTCCGGACGCCCGCATCAGGCGAGGCCGGTTTTGATTTTGTGAGGACGATGGTATGGAGTCGATCAAAAAGTGTCAACACTTTCATTTGAATTGAATACGATCATCGATCGTTCGTCATCGATTTTGGTGAAGTGAAGGTACAATCGCGCCGTCCGCTGGCGAGGTTTCGCGTCAGCGCCCACTTACTACAGGCGCCAGCCCATGACCGAGCACATCGAGAAAAAGGCCACGCCGCGCCGCGCCGCGCGCGCCCCCAAGGCCAGCGCCACCGCCCAGCCCGCCGACGGCGCCGCCGCCGCCGTGCCCGAGGCCAAGACCCCGCTCCTGGCCGCGACCGCCGCCGAGGAGATCAAGCGCCTCATCTATGCCGGCGACATCGCGCCGGGCGCACGCCTGAACGAGGCCGCGCTGGCGCAGCAGATGGGCATCAGCCGCGGTCCCATCCGCGAGGCCATCCGCATCCTGGCCGGCAGCGGGCTGGTCACGGCGGTGCCCCATCGCGGCATGTTCGTGCGGCAGATGTCTATGCGCGACATGCTGGAAAGCTATGACTTGCGGGCCTTGATCTTCGGCTTCGCGGCGCGGCGCGCCACGGAGCACCTGTCACCCGAGCGGGAGGCGGACCTGGACTCGCAGCTGGCCGCGATGGAGGCCGCCACGGCGATCTCTGACGGCAGCGCGTACTACGAGCTGAACCTGCGGTTCCACGACACGATCCTGGCCTACAGCAACAACCGGCACGCGGCGCGCGCGTACACGGAATACGTCAACGAGCTGCACCTCTTCCGGCGCAAGTTCTTCAACTACACGGCGAAGATGCACCGCTCCAACCAGGAGCACCGTGCGATGGTCGATGCGATCAAGGCGGGCAACGTGGCGTTGGCCGGGGAGCTTGCCGAGCAGCACGTGCTGGCCGGCAAGCAGCGGCTGCTGGCCGACCTGGCAGACTAGGGCGCCGCGGTGGCGGTGGTGTCCATGGCCGCCACCAGGGTCTCGAACAGGCGGCCATAGGTCGAGTGGTGGGGCCACAGCACCCCCAGCCGCCGCGCCAGCGTGTTGCGCGGCAGCGGAATCACGGCCACGCCGGGGGGCAGCGTGCCGGGCCGGAAACAGTCCGGCACCAGCGAGATCCCCAGGCCCATTTCCACCAGCGTCACCAAGCCGTCGGGCGAGTCGAGCTCGAAACGCTCGCGCGGACGCAGGTTGCGCGCCTGCAGGTACTGGTCGGCCAGCGAGCCGCCCCAGGTGCGCCGGTCGTAGCGCAGCAGCGGCTCCCGCGCCAGCAGCGTGTCGGGGTCGATACCGGCCAGCGCCGTGGGCGCGAGCAGCACCAGGGGCTCCACGCGCAGGGTGTGCCACGAGAAGGATTTCGGCGTGCGGAAGGGCGGTTCCACCAGGAAGGCCGCGTCGACCTTGCCGCCCGTGACCTGGTGGTACAGCTCATGCGAGGCGCCGATTTCCACCGTGGCGTCCAGGCCGGGATGGTGATCGGCGATGTGCTTGAGCGCCAGCGGAATCACGTTGCCCAGCGCGGTGCGGATGGAGCCCATGCGCAGGCCGCCGGGAAACCCCTCGGTCGACACGGCGGCCTTCAGCGCCCGCACCTCGCGCTGGAAGCGGCGTGCGCGCTCCAGCAGCCGGGCGCCGCCCTCCGTGATGCGCACGAAGCGGCCCGAGCGGCTGAAGAGCGGCACGCCGAACTCGCGCTCCAGCGCATGCAGCCGCTGGGCCAGCGCCGTGGGCGTGATGTTCATGCGGCGGGCGGCCTCCGCCATGGAGCCGCACTCGGCCACGAGCACGAAGGTGTCGACGTAGCGGGTATCCATGAATCCACAAATCCTTCATTCTCAAAGTTCTAAAAGCAAATTGTGCTTCAGTTACTGGCTGTACCACAATGAGCTTCAGCGGGGCTCGCCCGACGAGCCCGGGCACAGGTCGTCCCAGAAGCGGCCGATGCCATTCCTTTCTTGCCGCCAGGAGTTCCTTGTCATGTCCGTCGAAGCTTTGCCCATCGATCCCAAGATTCAGAAGGCGCTGGAAGGCGTCACCACCGCTACGCTCACCACTGTCCTGCTGAAGAAGGGCCTGCGCAATGTCTGGCTGCGCGGCGCCTTCCCGCTCGTGCCGCAGGGCAAGCGCATCGTCGGCCGTGCCTTCACGCTGCGCTTCGTGCCGGCCCGCGAGGACCTGGCGACGCCGGCCTCGTGGTCCTCGCCCATCTCGACGCGCGCGGCCATCGAAGCCATGCCCGAGGGCGCCATCGCCGTGGTCGACGCCATGGGCGCGACCGATGCCGGCATCTTCGGCGACATCCTGTGCGCCCGCATGAAGAAGCGTGGCGTGGCCGCGCTGGTGACCGACGGCGCGGTGCGCGACCTGGAAGGCGTGCTGGGCACCGACCTGCCCGTGTGGGCCAGCGGCGCCGCCGCGCCTCCCTCGGTGGCCAGCCTCACCTTCGTGAACTGGCAGGAGCCCATCGGCTGCGGCGGCGTGGCCGTGTTCCCGAACGACTACATCGTCCTGGACCGTGACGGCGCCGTGCTGATTCCCGCCGACCTCATCAACGACGTGGTCGATGTCGCCGTCGAGCAGGAACGCCTGGAAGGCTGGATCATGCAGGAAGTGGATGCCGGCGTGCCGCTGCCCGGCCTCTATCCGCCCAACGAAGCCGCCGCCGCCCGCTACAAGGCCTGGCGCGACACGCAGAAGTAATCCGGCACACCGCAAGATGAGTGATCACGTGCAACCGCCGCCGGCGGTTGCACGCAGCGTCCTGCCCGCCGCCGGCGCGGCTGGCGGGATGCGCAGTGCCCGCAGTGCCTGGAAGCGCCGCAGTACCCGATACAAGAAAAGCCATACCAAGCCGCAATCGCGGCAACACGGAGACAAACCATGCAGCAAACCCTGGCCGCGCGCTCGCGCCGCCGCCTGCTGGGCGCAGCCCTGGCCGGCGCATTCGCCACTCCCTTCATGCTGGGCGTCACCGCCCAGGCCGCCGACAACTACCCCAGCAAGCCGACCACGATCCTGGTGGGCTTCTCCGCCGGCGGCGCCGTGGACAACGTCGCACGCCAGATCGGCCAGGGCCTGGGCACGGCCTTCGGCCAGTCCTACGTGATCGAGAACCGCGCGGGCGCCACCGGCACCATCGCCGCCGAGGCGGCCTCGCGCGCGCAGCCCGACGGCTACACGCTGCTGCTGGGCACGCAGTCGACCATGGTGGTCGCGCCGGGCATGTATCCGACGCTGCGCTTCGACCCGATCAAGGACTTCGTGCCGGTCTCGCTGGTGGCCTCGGTGCCGCTGGTGCTGGTCGTGCATCCCTCCCTGCCCTTGAAGACGGTGCAGGACGTCATCGACTACGCCAAGGAAAAGCAGGGCGAGCTGACCTATGCCTCGTCCGGCCTGGGCGGCCCGCAGCACGTGTCCATGGAGCTCTTCGCTTCCATGGCCGGCGTGAAGATGGTGCACGTGCCCTATCGCGGCGAGGCCAATGCCATCACCGACCTGCTGGGCAACCAGGTGCCGCTGATGTTCAGCAACCTGCCCACGCTGCTGCCGCACATCAAGAGCGGCAAGCTGCGCGCCATCGCGGTGTCGGGCCTGGAGCGCTCGCCCACCGCCCCGGAGATCCCCACGGTGGACGAGTCGGGCCTGAAGGGCTTCGAGGCGCTGACCTGGTTCGGCCTCTATGCGCCCAAGGGCACGCCCGACAGCGTGGTGGCCAGGCTGGAGTCCGGCGTGAAGACCGCGCTGGCCGATCCCGCGATGCGTTCGAAGATGGCCGACCAGGGCATGAAGATCGAGGGCCGCGACAGCGCCGCCTTCCGTGACTACATGCAGGCCGAAAGCGTGAAGTGGGGTGATCTCGTCCGCAAGTCGGGCATCAAGCCGGAGTAAGAATCGCATGGGCAACCCGTCATCGGTCTCGCTGCCGCGCCGCCTGCGCGGAGTGCTTTCGCTGGATGATTTCGAAGCCGCCGCGCGCAGGCACCTGCCGCGGCCGGTCTTCGGCTATCTGCGGGCCGTGGCCGAGACGGGCACGGCCTATGACGAGAACCGCAACGCGTACCGCGACTACGTGTTCCGGCCTGCGGTGATGGTGGACGTCTCGCGCCGCAGCACCGCCATCGAGCTGTTCGGGCAGGCGTACGCGGCGCCTTTCGGCCTCTGCCCGCTGGGGCTGTCGGCGCTGTCGGCCTATCGCGGCGACGTCGTCATGGCGCAGGCTGCCGCCGAGGCGCGCGTGCCGATGATCATGAGCGGTTCGTCGCTGATTCCCCTGGAAGCGGTGGCCGAGGCGCATCCGCTGGCCTGGTTCCAGGCCTATCTGCCCGGTGACCGCGCGGCCATCGAGGCCTTGGTCGACCGGGTGGCGAAGACCGCCTTCCAGACGCTGGTCGTGACCGTCGATACGCAGGTCAAGCCCAATAGCGAGAACATGACGCGTAGCGGCTTCTCGGCGCCCATGCGCCCCAGCGTCAGCCTGGCGTGGCAGGGCATCACGCATCCGCGCTGGCTGTTCGGCACCTTCCTGCGCACGCTGTGGCGGCACGGCATGCCGCACTTCGAGAACAACTATGCCACGCGCGGCGCGCCCATCCTGTCGCCCAGCGTGATGCGTGATTTCGCGGAGCGTGGCAACCTGAACTGGGACACGCTGCGCGCGATCCGCGCGCAATGGCGCGGCCGCCTGGTGGTCAAGGGCGTGCTGCGGGACGACGATGCGCGCCAGGTGCGCGACCTGGGCGCCGACGGCATCATCGTGTCGAACCATGGCGGCAGGCAGCTGGACGACGCCATCGCACCCTTGCGCGCCTTGCCGGAGATCGTGCGGGCCTGCCCGGACATTCCGGTGATGATCGACAGCGGCGTGCGGCGCGGCACCGACGTGTTGAAGGCGCTGGCACTGGGCGCGAAGTGCGCCTTCGTCGGCAGGCCCTTCGGTTATGCCGCGGCGGTCGGCGGCATGGCGGGGTTGCGGCACGCCATCGGGCTGTTGTCGGCCGAAGTCTCGCGCGACATGGCGATGCTGGGCGTCACGGACGTCTCGCAGCTGGATGCCGTGCGCCATCTGGCGCCGCGCGTCGCGCGCGTGTGAGGGCATTGCCCAGTGGGCATAAGCTGAAAGCTTTTTAATCTTAAAAAGTTCAGCTATGAACAGATAGGGAATAAATCGTTCAGATGCATACCGGTAGCCGGCTAGTCTAAATAAGCCGTCGTTGTGTTCAGGCCCATTGAATGCAACTTCGCCGCTTATAGCCTCCACCGCGTGCCATGACCGACCTATCCGACCTCAGCCGCCTTCATCCCGCTGCGTCGCCTGCCCATTCCGGCGAGGCGGTGATTTCGCTGCGCGGCGTCAACAAGACCTTCGCGCGCCGCGGCGGCGCGCCGCTGCAGGTGCTGCGCAACATCGATCTCGACGTGCGGCAGGGCGAGGTGCTGGCCATCCTGGGCGCTTCGGGTTGCGGCAAGAGCACGCTGCTCAATCTCATCGCAGGCCTGGCCCATCCCGATAGCGGCAGCATCCGCATCGCGGGACAGGACACGGCTGCGTTCACGGATTGGCGCTCGGTGGGCTACCTGTTCCAGGACGACCGCCTGCTGCCCTGGCGCACCACGCTGGAGAACGTGAGCTTCGGCCTGGAGGCCACCCGGCTGCCGCGTGCCGAACGCCTGGCGCGCGCGCATCGCGCGTTGGAATCCGTTGGCCTGAAGGATTTCACCGAGGCCTATCCGCACGAGCTGTCGGGCGGCATGCGCGCCCGCGCCGCGCTGGCGCGCAGCCTGGTGAACCAGCCGCGCATCCTGCTGTTGGATGAACCGTTCTCGAAACTCGATCCCGCCATGCGCGCGCAGATGCACGCGGAACTGCTGGCCGTGCAGGCCGAGCAGGGCATCACCGTGGTCTTCGTCACGCACGACGTCGAGGAGGCGGTGGTGCTGGCCGACCAATTGATCATCCTGCAGCCCCGTCCCGGCCGCGTGCGCGAGCGCGTGGCGCTGGACCTGCCGCGTCCGCGCCTGCCCGAGCAGGCCGAGGTGGCCGAACGCGTGCGCCAGTTGCGGGTGAGGGTCTAGCCATGACGACCGTCACGCAGGCAGGCGGCTCGGGCTGGAGCTGGCGCGCCGTGGGCGTTGCCGCCGGCCGGCGCGTGCTGCTGGCCGTGCTGCTGCTGGGCGTGTGGTGGCTGGTGGCGCGCGGCGTGCCGGCCTATGTGCTGCCTGGCCCGGCGCGCGTGGGCGACGCCTTGCAGCGCCTGCTGGCCAGCGACACGTTCTGGCGCGACCTGGGCACGACCTTCTATCGCGTGATGGCGGGCTTCGTCCTGGCTGCCATCGTGGGCACGGCCCTGGGCCTGCTGCTGGGCAGCCGCCGCAAGCTGGGCGAGTTCTTCGAGCCCGTGCTGGCCGTGACCAACACGATCTCCTCGGCCATCTGGGCCATCTTCGCCATCATCTGGTTCGGCATCTCCAACGCCACGACGATCTTCGTGGTGTTCATGACGGCGCTGCCGCTCATCCTGACCAACGTCTGGCAGGGCACGCGCTCGGTGCGGGCCGACTTCGTGGAGCTGGCCCACAGCTTCCGCATGTCGCGCCTGCAGGTGCTGCGCAAGATCTACCTGCCCACCATCCTGCCCGATTTCTTTTCCGGCGCGCGCCTGGCTTTCGGTTTCGGCTGGCGCGTGTCGCTGGTGGCCGAGACCATCGGCGCGTCCAACGGCGTGGGCTACCGCCTGCGCCAGGCGGCGGACCTGGTGCAGACCGACCAGGTCTTCGCCTGGACCATCACGCTCGTCGTGCTGATGGTGCTGATCGAGTTCGGCTGTCTCAAGCCGCTGGAAAACCACCTGTTCCGCTGGCGCCGGCCAGCGCAGGCCTGAGGCCGTTCATTTCCCCCAACGTCTGGAATCCTAGCCATGTCCAAAACCATGAAGGCCCTGGTGCTCAATGCACACGGCGGCCTCGACCAGCTTCACGTCGTCAGCGACAAGCCCGTGCCCGCCATTGCACCGGGGCAGGTCGTCGTGCGCGTGGGCGCCTCCTCCTTCAACTATCACGACGTCTTCACCGTGCAGGGCATGCCCGGCATCAAGGTGCCGCTGCCCGTGGTCATCGGCCTGGACCTGGCCGGCACGATCACCGAAGTGGGTGAGGGCGTGACCGGCTGGAAGGCCGGCGACCGTGTGCTCGTCAATCCGCTCAACCGCCAGAAAGGCCTGATGGGCGAGATGCTGGACGGCGGCATGGCCGAGTACACGCTGGCCAGCGCCGAACAGTTGATCCCGCTGCCCGACAACGTCAGCTTCGAGGACGCCGCCGCGCTGCCCGTGGCCTATGGCACCGCCCACCGCATGCTCATCACGCACAAGACGGTGAAGGCCGGCGACAAGGTGCTGATCCTGGGCGCGAGCGGCGGCGTGGGCACAGCTTCGGTCGTGCTGGCCAAGCTGCTGGGCGCCGAGGTGATCGCCTGCGCCAGCGGCGCCGAGAAGCTGGAGCGCCTGCGCGCGCTGGGCGCGGACCACGTGGTGGACTACCGCGAGACCGATTTCTCGAAGTGGGCCATCGGCCAGTACGGCAAGCCCCAGCGCCGCAACAACGAGGGCGGCGTGGACGTCGTCGTGAACTTCACCGGCGGCGACACCTGGGTGCCCTCGCTCAAGTGCATCAAGCGCGGCGGCACCTTGCTGGTGTGCGGCGCCACGGCGGGCCACGATCCCAAGGAAGACCTGCGCTACGTGTGGAGCTTCGAGATCAACGTGAAAGGCTCCAACAGCTTCTATGACGAAGACCTGCGTGCCCTGCTGGACCTGGTCAGCGAAGGCCGCATCAAGCCCCTGATCGACCGCGTGGTGCCGCTGGAAGGCGCCGCCGAAGGCCTGGCCGCCATCCGCGACCGCAAGGTGATCGGCAAGATCGTCGTCACGCCCTGAACGCCGGAGAAGCAACATGTCTGAGCAGAACAACGCATTGCCCACCGCCCAGGACGTCGAAGCGCGCCTGTTGCGTGCCCCGTATCACCAGTGGCTGGGCCTGAAGGTCCTGTCCGTGGGCGTCGGGGAAATCACCCTGCGCGCCACCTGGCGCGACGAGTGGGTGGTGAATCCCGACCATCCCTACACCCACGGCGGCATCCTGGCCACCCTGATCGACCTGACCGCCGATTGGGCGCTGGTGTCGACCACGGGCCGCGGCGTGCCCACCATCGACCTGCGGGTGGACTATCACCGACCGGCCATGCCGGGCGACCTGACCGTGCACGGCAAGGTCATCAAGGCAGGCAAGCAGTTCTCGGTGTCCGAGGCGCGCGTGCACGACGCCGAAGGCCGCCTGCTGGCCAGCGGCCGCGGCGTGTATGCCACGGCGCCGGCCCCCGCCAAGGCCTGATGCCATGACGCAAGCGCTGCCGCTGGACCACCTGGTCGTCAACACCCGCTTCGACACGGATGCGGCCGCCGCGCTGTTCGCGCGGCTGGGTTTCACGCTGACGCCCCAGGGCCGTCATGCGATGGGGTCGGTCAATCACCTGATCGTCTTCGATCATGACTACCTGGAGCTCATCGGCCTGCCCACCGACGGCGGCGCATTGCGCCAGGAGATCCTGGCGCAGCCGGGCGGCATCGACGGCCTGGTCTACAAGCCCGAGTCCGCCGATGCCGTCCACGCGGGACTGGTCCAGCGGGGCTTTCCGGTGCTGCCCCTGCATGCCTTCACGCGGCCCCTGGAGCTCGATGGCAAGCGCTACGAGGCGTCGTTCCGCACCGTGCGTTTCGCGGCCGAGACCTTCGCCGCGGGACGCGTCTATTACTGCCAGCACCTGACGCCGGAACTGGTGTGGCGGCCCGAATGGCAAGGCCACGCCAACGGCGTGCGCGGCCTCTCGCGCCTGACCGTCGTGTCCGGCCAGCCCGCCTGGGATGCGCAACGCCATGCGGAGGCGTCCTTTGGCGAAGCCCAGCCGCTGGGCGATGACGCCTGGCGCGTGCAAGGTCCGGCGTTCTCGCTGGACATCGTGACACCCGCCGCCTATCTGGCCCGTTACGGCGAGCTGGCCTGCCAGGGCTACGGCCGAGGCAGCTTCTTCGGCGCCATCACCCTGCGCGCGGGCGACCCGGCCGCGCTGCGGGCGCACGTGGCGGCGCTGGGCACGCAGGTGCGCAGCGTGGCGCGCGATGGCGGCCTGGCCGTGAGTCTCACGGCCTACAACACCCTCCTGGATTTCGAGTATGAGCAGCCAGCCTGATGCCTTTCCCCGCAACCAGGGCGACCTGATCCCGCCCGGCGCCGATCGTGACGCGGTGGCGCTGATCGCGCTGGACGATGCGCTGGTTGCCCGTGAGTTCACCTTCGGCCAGTTGGACGACCTGGCCAACGCCGTGGCGCGCGGCCTGTTGCGCCGCGGCCTGCAGCGCGGCGACCGCGTGGCCGTGCTGTCGGCCAACAATGCCGAGTTCCTGGCGACCCTGCTGGGCACGCAGCGTGCCGGCCTCGTGCTGGTGCCGGTGAACTACCGCTTCCCGCAAGCGCTTTCCGATTTCGTCATCGCCGACAGCGGCGCCGTGCTGGTGTTCACCGATGCGGCGCGGCGCGGCCAAGCGCCCGCGGGCCTGCCCGCCGTGGTGTTCGACGGCACGGGCGACGAGTCCTTCGATGCCTTCCTGGATCCAGGCCCGTTCACGCCGGTCGAGCCCGAACCCGGCGAACCGGCGTTCTTCATGTACACCTCGGGTTCGACCGGCAAGCCCAAGGGCGTGGTGCTGTCGCACCAGAGCCACCTGTGGGTCGTGAAGACGCGCCTGGGCGGCCAGCGCCACCGTGAACAGCGCTACCTGATCGCCGCGCCGATGTATCACATGAATGCGCTGGCCCTGTCGCAACTGGCGCTGGCGGGCGAGTCCAGCATCGTGCTGATGTCGCAGTTCAAGGCGCGTCCCTACATCGAGGCCATCCATCGCTATCGTCCGACCTGGCTGACCTCGGTGCCGCCGATGATGGCCATGGCCCTGCGCGAGACGGATGCCCTGGCGCAAGCCGACCTGTCTTCGGTGCAGGTGGTGCGCATGGGCTCGGCGCCGGTCAGCGAAGCCTTGTTCGCCGCCATCCAGCGCGCCTTGCCGCAGGCGCGCATCATCAATTCCTATGGCACCAGCGAGGGTGGCCCGGTCACCTTCGGTCCGCATCCCGATGGCCTGCCGCAGCCGCGCATGTCGGTGGGCTATGCGCATCCCCAGGTGGGCGTGCGCCTGGTCGATGCCGAAGGCCGCGAGGCCGAGCAGGGCGTGCTGCAGTTGAAGAGCCCGGCCATCATGAACGGCTACCACAACCGGCCCGACATCCGTGGCGCGATCACCGCAGACGGCTACTACGTCACGGGCGACGTGCTGCGGCGCGATGCCGAGGGCTTCTATTACTTCGTGGGCCGTGACGACGACATGTTCGTCTGCGGCGGCGAGAACATCTTCCCCGGCGAGGTCGAGAAGGTGCTGGAAACCCATCCTGGCATCCAGCAGGCCTGCGTGGTGCCCGTGCCCGACGACATCAAGGGCCACAAGCCGGTGGCCTACGTCGTGGCCGCGCCCGGCGTGCAATTGGAGGAAGAGGCCATCAAGCGTTATGCGCTGGCGCACATGCCGGCTTTCCAGCACCCGCGCCGCGTGTGGGTGCTGGACGCCTTGCCCCTGGCCACCACCAACAAGGTCGACCGCAAGCTGCTGCTGCGCCAGGCGACCGAGGCGGTGGGGCAGGCGGCGCACGCCTGATGCCACGCGGCCACCGAATTTCCGACTGATCCAAGGACTTCCCATGCTTCCCCTGCGCCTGCGCAATACCCTGTCCGCGCTGCTGTTCGCCGCCGGCATCCTGGCCGCCGCGCCCAGCCATGCGCTGGACGACGTCACCGTGGCCCTGGCCATTCCGGCCGCCGTGCACGACGGCGCCCCTTATGCGGCGGCCGAGGCGCTGGGCCTCTTCAAGGAGGCAGGCCTGAACGTGAAGACCGTGGTCTTCCAGGGCGCGGGCCCGCTGCTGCCGCAAGTGGCGGGCAAGCGCGTGACCTTCGGCTATCCCACCTCCGAGCCTGTCATTTCCACCTATATCCAGGGCAAGGATGCGCTGCCCTTGAAGTACGTCTACAACGGCGTGCCGGCCACCACGATGGAATTCGCGGTGTTGGCGGATTCGCCCATCAAGACGCTGGCCGACCTGAAAGGCAGGAAGATCGGCGTGGGCGCGTTGACCTGGGGCACGATCCCGGGCGGCCGCGCCGCCCTGCGCACGGCAGGCCTCACGCCGGGGCAGGACGTGAGCTTCGTGGCCGTGGGCGCGCTGGGCGCGGGCTTCCAGGCGCTGCGCAACGGCACCGTGGACGCGTTGAACTTCAACAGCAGCTGGCACGACCAGCTGGAATTCAGCGGCACCAAGATCCGCCGCATCGCCTATCCGCAGGTCTTCCAGGAAACGGCGGGCAATGGCTTCATTGCGCACGTCGACACGCTGAAGGAGCAGCCCGACCTGATCCGCCGCTTCGGCCGCGCCTATACCCAGGCGCAGGTGGTCTGCGAAACCAATCCTGCCTTCTGCGTGCGCGCCTTCTGGCAGCAGAACCCTTCCACCAAGCCGGACGGGGACGAGGCCAAGGCCCTGGCCGATGCCGTGGAACTGCTCAGCCGCCGCTTGAAGCGCGTGCTGTACACGCCTGACGGCCAGCGCCGCGTGCCCGGCGAATACAGGCTCGACGCCATCCAGCGCGGCATCCAGGCGATGGCCGACGCGGGCGAGTATCCGCACGCCAACGTGCCGCTGGACCAGATCTTCACCAACGATTTCGTGCCCGCCTTCAGCGATTTCGATCGCGACGCGCTGGCCGCCCGAGCCCGGGCGGCGAAATAGCGCGGCGGCGGGTGTCGCGCCCGCCGCATTCTTCCCAGGACCTAGCCCCATCATGCAGAACCCGTTCCTCCATCCTCTTGCGCGTGCCGGCGTGGCCGCGCTGGCGCTCTCGTGCGCCGCTGCTGCGCACGCCAGGGACACCGTCACCATCGCGCTGGGCATTCCGCTGACCGTGGCCAGCGGCGGTGTCTATGGCCTGGGCAAGGACCTCGGTTATTTCGACGAAGAGAACATCGAGGTCAAGACCATCGTCTTCCAGGGCGCGGGCGCATTGCTGCCGCAAGTGGCGTCCAAGAAGGTGACCATCGGCCTGCCGCTGCCCGAGCCGGTGCTGGCCAGCTACGAGACCGGCAAGACGCCCTTGCCCGTGCGCTACTTCTACAACACCATTCCGTCGAACGAGCTGGAGCTGGCGGTGCTGGCGGACGGACCGATCAAGACCATCGCCGACCTGAAGGGCAGGAAGATCGGCGTGGGCGCGCTGACCTGGGGCACCATCCCTTCCACGCGCGCGCTGCTGCGCGAGGAAGGCCTGACGCCCGGCAAGGACGTGGACATCGTCGCCGTGGGCGTGCTGGGGTCGGGCTTCCTGGCCCTGAAGGAAGGCCGCGTCGATGCGCTGAACTACAACAGCACGTGGACCGCGCTGCTGGAACTGACGGGCACCAAGGTGCACCGCCTGCCGTATCCGCCCATCTTCCAGAAGATCAACAGCAATGGCTTCGTCACGCACGAAGACACGCTGCGCGACAACCCCGAGCTGTTGGCCCGTTTCGGCCGCGCCTACACCAAGGCCGTGATCGCCTGCGACGCCAACCCGGCCCTGTGCGCCGAGACCTTCTGGAAATACCAGCCCGAGGCACGCCCCAAGGACACCGACCCGAAGAAGGTGCTGGAAGAGGCCGTCGTGCTGGTCAAGAAGCGCATGAACAGCACGCTGCGCACGCCTGATGGCCGCGATCGCGTGGCGGGCGAGTTCGACCTGCCGGTGATCCGCGAGTTCGTGAAGGCCATGAACGCAGCTGGCGAGTTCAACACCGCCGACATCCCGGTCGAGCGCATCTTCGACAATTCGCTGGTGGAGCAGTATTCGCGCTTCGATGCCCAGGCCGTGCGCAAGCAGGCCCAGGCCCAGGCGGTGCAATGAGTGCGTCCGTTCCCGCAACTGGCACGCCGATGCTGCGCACCCGGTCGCTGTCGCTCAGCTACCGCACGCGGCGCGGCGCCATCGAGGCCTTGCGCGACGTGAATCTGGCGGTGGCGGACGGCGAGTTCGTCACCATCCTGGGGCCGTCCGGTTGCGGCAAGTCCACGCTGCTGAAGCTGGCGGCGGGCCTCATTGCGCCCACCTCGGGCAGTCTCGAGGTGGCCGGCGCGCCCGTGCGCGGACCGGGCGCCGACATCGGCGTGGCCTTCCAGAAGCCCACGCTGCTGCCCTGGCGCACGGTGCTGGACAACGTGCTGCTGCCCACGCACACGGTGGGCGACAAGACCCCCGCCAGCCGGGCACGGGCGCTGGACCTGCTGGCGCTGGTGGGGCTGCGCGATTTCACCGAAAACTATCCCAACGAACTGTCGGGCGGCATGCAGCAGCGGGTGGGCCTGGCCCGGATGCTGCAGCGCGACCCGCGCCTGTTGCTGATGGACGAGCCCTTTGCCGCCCTGGACGCCATGACGCGCGAGGCGCTGACGCTGGAGCTGCAGCGCATCTGGATGCGCGACCGCAAGTCGGTGCTCTTCATCACGCACAGCATTCCCGAAGCCGTGCTGCTGTCGGACCGCGTGCTGGTCATGTCCACGCGGCCGGGCAGGGTGGTGGAGGACTATCGCGTCGACCTGCCGCGCCCGCGCACGCTGGACACGCTCTCGGACCCGGCTTTCGTCGCTGCCACGCAGCACCTGCGCCGGCATTTCTCCGCGCCCGCCGCGCAGGCGCCGTCCGATGAACCGGCACGCGCCACGCTGTGAGACCGCCATGCAACGCCTGACCTCCATTCTCTATCCGCTCATCACCCTGGCCGTCGTGCTGCTCGTCTGGCACTTCAGCGTCGTGCTGCTGCAGGTGCCCGACTACATCCTGACCACGCCGGGCGCGGTGCTGCGCACGCTGTGGTCCTATTTCGTGGACGGCAGCATCTGGCGCCATATCGGCTATACCGTCAGCGCCACGCTGATCGGCTATGTCATCGGCAGCACGCTGGCGCTGGTGCTGGGGGCGCTGCTGGCCGAGTCCCGCACCTTCGAGAAATTCGTCTATCCGCTGTTGATCGCCATTCAGGCCACGCCCAAGGTCGCGCTCGCGCCGCTCATCCTGGTCTGGTTCGGCTTCGGCATCGCCTCCAAGGTGGTGCTGGTGGTGCTGATCTGCTTCTTCCCGCTCTTCATCAACACCATCGCCGGCATCCGCCGCGTGGACCCCGATCTCATCGATGCCTGCCGCGCCTTCAAGGCCTCGCGCTGGTACGTGTTCCGCCACGTGAAGCTGCCGGGCGCGGCCAGCGACATCTTCGCCGGCCTGCAGATCGGCGTGGCGCTGTCGCTCATCGGCACCGTGGTGGGCGAGCTGGTGTCCTCCGAGGCGGGCCTGGGCTATCTCATCGGCTCGGCCGCGGTGAATCTGAACGTGAGCACCATGTTCGCCGGCGTCATCCTGCTGGCGGCCTTCGGCATCACCGGCTCGCAACTCGTGCGCTGGCTGCACCGGCGCGTCGTCTTCTGGGAGGCAGGCCGTGCCGCCGACACCCGCGCCGACAGCTGAGCCGTCTTTGGCCGATGCCCGCGCCCAGGCGCGCCGCGACCTCGCCGCCTGCCATCGCCTGGCCGCGCGGCATGGCATGACCGATCTCATCTACACGCACATCTCGGTGCGCGTGCCGGGCGAGCCGGAGCAGTTCTACATCAATCCCTTCGGCCTGCTGTTCGAGGAGGTCGACGCGGACAACCTGGCCACCGTGGCGCCCGACGGCACGGTACTGGACGACCCCACGGGCCTGGGCATCAATCGCGCCGGCTTCGTCATCCATTCGGCGCTGCACCAGGCGCGCGAGGACATTGCCTGCGTCATGCACACGCACACGCTGGCCGGCGTGTCGGTGTCGGCCTTGCGCGACGGGCTGCAGCCCTACACCCAGCACGCCGCGCGTTTCCATCGCCGCCTGGGCTACCACGACTATGAAGGCGTGGCCGTGGACCTGGACGAGCGCGCGCGGCTGGTGCGCGACCTTGGGCCGCACCACGCGCTGGTGCTGCGCAACCACGGCTTGCTGACTTGCGGGGAGTCGGTGGGGCAGGCGTTCGAGCGCATGTACTTCCTGGAGTTCGCCTGCCAGGCGCAGTTGCGCATCCAGGCCACCGGACAACCCGTGGCAGCACCCGATCCCGATGCGCTGGCGCGCGCCGCGGCGGTGTTCGAGCGCCCGGACGGCCGCGCCGGCAAGCTTGCCTGGGCCGCGCTGCTGCGCGACCTGGACCGTCACGATCCTTCCTATCGGGGCCGCGCCGCGGCGGCCCTTCCCCTTAACCGGTCCGCCAAGCCCATTCCTTCCCTTTCCCCCGTGGAGTCATCATGAGTTTCCTTTCCTCCCTCAAGCGCGCGGCTGCCGCCGCGCTGGTGCTGGGCCTGGCGGCTGCCGCCGTGCCCGCGCACGCCCAGAAGATCCGTGTCGGCTATTGGCCCAGCGGCCTCACGCTCGGCTACGGTTCGGTGCTGGAAGCCGGCAGCTTCTTCAAGGACCAGGGCCTGGATGTCGAGTACGTGCATTTCTCGGATGTGAACGGTCCCACCCGCGCCATCGCCGCCAATGCCATCGACCTGGCTTTCGGTTCGCCCGCCGCCGGCGCCTTCGCGCTGGCAACCGATGGCGTGCCGGTGAAGATCATCCTGGCCACGCAGCCGGCCAACGTCGCCTTCGTGGTGCCGGAGGATTCGCCCATCAAGTCGCTGGCCGACCTGAAGGGCAAGAAGGTCGGCATGTCGCCGGCAGGCAGCTCCACCGCCACCATCGCCAGCGCCGTGCTGGCGGGCAACCATGGCATCCAGGAAAAGGATTTCTCGCTGGTGCCCGGCAACGAGGCGCGCCTGGTGCAGTTCCTGGCCCAGAAGGAAGTGGACGCGGCCGCGCTGCGCAACGTGACCGTGGCGCAGATCAAGGACCTGAAGGTGCGCACGCTCTCGACCTTCGCCGATGAATGGCGCGTGCTCACCAAGAGCGACGCCGCGCCCTACAACGCCGTGGGCGTGGTCCGTGCGGAATACCTGCAGAAAAATCCGGACGCCGTCGTGCGCGCCATCGTCGCGCTGCGCAAGGGCCTGGAGTATGGCCGCGCCAACCCGGCAGAGGTCGTGAAGACGGTGCAGAAGGCCGCCAACCTGCCGGAAGCCGATGCCAAGGTCTTTGCGGACCTGTGGGACCAGAACTACCGCGTGTCGCTGGCCGAGCCCGACCAGAAGACGCTGCTGCGCGAGTTCGAGATCTTCAAGGCGAATGGCACGCTGAAGGGCGATCTGCCGGCCGGGGCGCTGGATCCGGCGCCGTATGAGAAGGCGCTGCAAGTGAAGTAAAAGAAGCCAAAAAAAGGCCGATCGACAAATCGATCGGCCTTCACGCGCCAGGTGGGAGAACCGCAGCGCGAACCCGTTTCAGTGATCAAGCCGCCTGGCGCGCCCGCGCCGCCACGGCATCCTTCAGGAAGTCCAGCACGCCCGCCCACGACGCCTGGTTGGCCCGGTGATTCGCCAGCGGCGTGCCGCCGCCCGTCAGCACGATGCCCGACACCGGGTGCGGCTTGGCGATGCGCGTGGTGGGCACGCCTGGCGCCTGCAGCGCGTGGCCGGCCTCGGGATAGTCCAGGTGCGTGACGGCATGCGGATGCTTGGCGCGGGTCAGCGTGCGCGCGACGTCTTCCGCGTAGCGGGAGGACGGCCAATAGCCATCGTCGCCCGCCGAGAGCAGCAGCACCGGTCCGGCGATCCGCTCGACAGGAATGCGCGCGCGTGCGACCGCCGCGACATCGCGTTGCGCATCGACGAAGGCCTGGGCCTGGCGGCGCGGCTCGGGCAGGCTGTCGATGGCCGACCAATCCTGTGCGGCATTCTGTTCCCATACATGCGCCACGGGTTCGCCGCCACGTGTCCAGGCCGTGGCGAAACGTCCTTCCTCGGGTTTGCCGGCGTTCAGCACGCCATGCACCACGGAGCTGGGGACATAGGCCACCACGGCCGACACGGCTTGCGGATACTCGCTGCCCAGCAGCAGCGACAGTTCGCCGCCGCGCGAGATGCCGCTTACCGCGACGAAATCCCAGGCGGGGCGCACGGTGGCGCGCAGCCAGGCCAGCGCGCGTTCGAAATATTCCAGGGGGATGCCCGACAGGTGGTCCGGCAGGCCGGGCGTGCCGAAGTAGCCCAGCGCCAGCGCGGCATAGCCGTGCGAGGCGAACAGCGCCGCGCGCGCCTCGTTCACGCCGCCGCCCGAGCCGTTCAGGAAGACGATGGCCGGATGCGGCCCGGGCGTGGCGGGGGTGAACAGCGCGCCCACCAGGCCGTCCTGCGACAAGGGCGTGCGCACGACGCCCTCGGCGGCATGGCGCTGCACCAGGTTCGCGCTGGCACGGGCGCCGTGCTCGCCCTGGGCCTGCAGCACGACGGTGATGGCGCCGGCCAGGCCCTCGGGCGCGGGCACCGCCAGGGAGTCTTCGCCCGGCTGGGGGAGCCAGGCCTGGGACCACAGCGGACCCTGGCCATCCACGCCCGCATAGCTGCCCGAGACGGGCGCCTGGCGGTCCAGGTCGATGGCGCCGCGCGCGTCGGCCACATAGGTGTTGACGCTGCGCCACGCGCTGCCGTCGGCCTGGCGCGAGCGCGCGGTCAGGCTGACGTGTTCGCCCGGCGTGAAGCCGGACAGGACGATGTGGCGGGGCGTGTCGAGGAGGCCCACGGCGGGCACGACGGAAATGGCTGCGGACATGCGGAAATCCAATACGAAGAATGAACCCCTACGCTATGCCCCGGCGGGGGTTGGGCAAACGATTTTTCCGCGATAAGCTTCTTAGGTGCAGCACCTTGCACGACGGGGCTAGCCAGCCAATACAAAAAAAACTCAATGAAACCTCAAATTATTTTCCGGCTATTTTCCCTATAAAGACGGGTTCCCATCTTTCCCTCGTGGAGTCCCCGATGTCCCTGCTTCTGCCCACCACCATCGTGGGGTCTTATGCCCAGCCGGACTGGCTGATCGATCGCAAGCGCCTCGGCGAGCGCTTCCCGCCGCGCGTGCGGGCCCAGGAATTGTGGCGCGTGGCGCCGGAGTGGCTGGAGCAGGCCCAGGACGACGCCACCCTGCTGGCGATCCGCGACCAGGAGGCGGCCGGCCTGGACATCGTGACCGACGGCGAGGTCCGCCGCGAGAGCTACTCCAACCGTTTTGCCACTGCGCTGGAAGGCGTGGACCTGGACAACCCCGGCACGGCCCTGGACCGCAGCGGCCATCCCAACCCGGTGCCGCGCGTGGTGGGCAAGATCCGCCGCAAGCATGCGGTGCAGGTCCGCGATGTGCAGTTCCTGCGCGCCAACACCGACCGCCAGATCAAGATCACCGTGCCGGGTCCGTTCACCATGGCGCAGCAGGCGCAGAACGACTTCTACGGCTCGCTGGAAGAGATGGCGATGGACTACGCCGCGGCCGTCAATGCCGAGATCCAGGACATGTTCGCCGCGGGCGCGGATGTCGTGCAGATCGACGAACCCTATATGCAGGCGCGCCCCGAGGCCGCCCGCGAATACGGCATCCGCGTGCTCAATCGCGCGCTGGAGGGGGTCACCGGCCCCACGGCCGTGCACATCTGTTTCGGCTATGCGGCCGTGATCCACGCGCGTCCCTCGGGCTATTCCTTCCTGCCCGAGCTGTGCGAGTGCAAGGCCTGCCAGATTTCGATTGAAACCGCGCAGTCCAGGCTGGATTGCTCGGTGCTGGAGACACTGCCCAACAAGCAGATCATGCTGGGCGTGCTGGACCTGTCGACCAACGAGATCGAGACGCCAGACGACGTGGCCGCGCGCATCCGTCGCGCGCTGCCGCACGTGCCGGCCGAGAATCTCATCATCGCGCCCGACTGCGGCTTCAAGTACCTGCCGCGCGAGGTGGCTTTCGGCAAGATGAAGGCGATGGTCGACGGGGCGAGGCTGGTGCGCGCCGAGCTTGGCGCGCAGGCCTGAGGAGACCGAGGAGACAATGATACGCAGCTTCGCAACGCTTGCAGCCGGCGCCCTGGCCGGCTTGGCTTTCTCCGTGGCCGCACCGGCACAGGACAGCTATCCCACGCATCCGATCACCATCGTCGTGCCGGTGCCGCCGGGCGGCATCGTCGACATGGCCGCGCGGCTGGCCAGCGAGCCGTTGACCACGGCGCTGGGCCAGCCGGTGGTCATCGACAATCGCACGGGCGCCAGCGGCAACATCGCCTACGGCATGGTGGCCCATGCCCAGCCCGATGGCTATACGCTGCTGGCTTCGTATTCGATGTATCACGTGGGCAATCCGTCCATGTTCTCGGAACTGCGCTGGAAGAAGGAGTCCTTCACGCCGGTCGGCATGGTGGCGGTGGCGCCGCACGTCGTCGTCGTGCACCCGTCGCTGCCGGTGCACAACCTGAAGGAGCTGGCCGAGTATGCGCAGGCCAATCCGGGCGAATTGAACTATGCCTCGCAGGGCAGTGGTTCGGTGCCGCACGTGGGCACCGAACTTTTCAAGCAGCTCACCAAGACCGAGATGACCCACGTGCCCTACAAGGGCTCGGGGCCGGCCATCCAGGATGTGCTGTCCGGCCGCGTGCAGCTCTTCATCACCACGCCGCCGTCGGTCATGGGCCATGTGCAGCAAGGCAAGCTGCGCGCCATCGCGGTCGCGGGGCGCGAGCGCCATCCCATGATCCCGGACGTGCCGACCTCGGCGGAACAGGGGTTCGAGGGATTCGAGCTGGATGCCTGGGTATCGCTCTTTGCGCCCGCCGGCACGCCTGATGCCGCGATCCGCAAGCTGAGCGCGGCCTTGAAGTCAGGCCTGGACAAGGACGCCACCGTGCAGAAGGCCGCGGGCGCGGGCGTGCAGGTGCGCTACCAGTCGCCCGAGGAACTGGGCAGGACGGTCGAGACCGATACGGCGTACTGGTCGAGGGTGATCACGTCGGCGGGCATCGTCGCCAACTGAGGTGGCTGGTCAGGGGCGCGGTTCCAGGCCCAGCATGTCCGCCAGCCCGATCGACGCGGGCGGGCGGACGAGCCGGATGTGCTGCTCCAGCGCGCGCAGGTGGGCGTCCATCTCGGCCACGGCCTGCGCCACCTTGCCTTGCTCCAGATAGCTGACGACCCGGGCGTGCTCGTCGTGCTCGCAGGTGGCGTTGCCGGGTGGCTGGAAAATCGCCACCACCAGCGAGCAACGCGAGATGACTTCGTTCAGGTAGCGCTGCAGGATGGGATTGCGTGAAAGCTCTCCCAGGCGCTGATGGAAGGCGCTGGCCAGCCGCGCCCATTCCGTCTGGGGAGAGTCGTGCATGGCGCGGTGTTCCGCTCGCAACTGGCGCCGCAGCGAGGCGAAGTCGGCGCGCGTGGCGTATTGGGCCACCAGCGGCAGGATGGCCGCCTCGAGCTGGCGGCGCGCTTCGAAAAGCTGTCCCACCTCTTCCTGGCTGGGCATGGCCACCATGGCGCCGCGGTTGGGCCGCAGTTCGATGACATGGTCGTGCGCAAGACGTTGCAGCACTTTCTGCACCACCGAGCGCCCCACGCCGAACAGCTCGGAGAGCGCCGCTTCCGGCAGTTTGGTGCCGGGCTTGAGCCGCTGGCTCATGACGCTGCTGACCACGGCATCATAGATGCGGCGTTCGATCTCGTCACCCGAGGCCGCCGTTGCCGCCGCGTCGCCAGTCAATGCCACGGGCCGCAGCTTCGGCCGGCCGCGTGGCGCGGCTGGCTGCGTGCGGCCAGCCTTGGCTTGCGCCGCTGGCGGCGTTGGCGCGGCGTCGGTCTTGCGCTTGCTGGCAGGCACGGACGCTGGCGACGGCGAGGAGGCTTTCTTCATGAAACCATGAGGGGTGGGCAGGCTCGCTATTGTGCCATCGCTTCGTTTCGGTTCGTGGGCGCGGCTGTGCCCAGGGCGCCAAGGCGCCGGCCCAGTTCGCAGGCCAGGCGGATCAGCGCCTGGTCGCTGCCCGCCGGGCCCATGATCGACACGCCATAGGGCAGGCCGTCCGCGCCGAGAAAGGGGATGCTGACCTGGGGCAGGCCGGCGATTCCCGCCAGCGAGGTCATGCGGAACGTGCGCATGCGGGCCTGGTCCACCGTGTCGGGCTGTGCGTCGCGGCGCAGCGCGGCGCTCGAGGCCGACGGCAGGATGGCAAGGCGCGTCTCGCCGAGCTGGGCACGCAGCGCCGCGCGCAGGCGTTCTCGCAAGGCATCCGCCTGCGCGGCCACATCGGCGCCGATGGCCGCCGCCGCGCGCCAGCGGCTTTCGACGGCGGGCGCGAATGCCGGCCGCTGACGGGTGATCCAGTCGCCGTGCGTGCGCCAGGCATCCCAAGCGGACACGGTGATGTAGGTCTGGCGCCAGGTTTCCAGCGATGACTCGGGCGCTCGCGCGCCTTGCACGGGAATGCCCAAGGCCGCGACCGCCGCGGCAACGCCGTCGATCAGGGGAAGGAACGCGGCATCGGCCTCCTCCTGCGTGTCGGCCAGGAGCAGCGCGCCTTCCCAGTCGCGGTCGGGCTCCGCGTCCAGCAGGACGGGCGCCACGCGCGCGAACACGTCCGCGTCCCGCGCCAGCCAGGTGGTGGTGTCGAACATGGGCGACAGCGGCACCAGCCCCTGCGCCGGAATCCGGCCGTGCGTGGTGCGCAGGCCCCAGAGCCCGCAATAGCTGGCCGGCACGCGCGTGGAGCCGCCGGTGTCGGTCCCCAGCGCGACGTCGCACAGGCCGGCTGCGACCGCCGCCGCGGACCCGCTGGAGGAGCCGCCCGTGACGCGGTCTGGCGCGCGCGTGTTGTGCGGGGCGCCGTAGTGCAGGTTGTCGCCGTGGATGCTGTAGGCCAGTTCGTCGGTCACCGTCTTGCCCACCAGCGTGGCGCCCGCGTCCAGCATGGCTGCCACGGCAGGGCTGTGCGCCCGGGCTGGCGCGTGGGAGGCCAGCCAGGCGGGGTTGCCCGCGCCGGTGACATGGCCGGCCACGTCGAAGAGGTCCTTCGCGGCAAAGCGCAGGCCGTCCAGGACGCCGCTGGCCGACGGATCGAGCTGGAAGCGGCCGTGCGGGACCCAGGCGCCGACGGCGTCTTCGGGCGGCAGGGGAGGCGTGGCGCTCATGATGGGGCAGTCCTTACAACGGAAAAAGGGTGTCGACGTGGCGGTGGATCTCTCCCGGCGTGGTGAACCACACCTGTCCGGGCGCGCGGTGCGCGGCGATGTGGGAGAGCGCCCGCCGCAGGTGGCGCAGGCGATAGGGCTGGCCGACCAGATAGGGGTGCAGCGCAATGCCCATGACCAGGGGCTGGCGTTGCGCCTGGATCAGCATTTCATCGAAGTTGTCGATGATGAGCTGGGCGAAATCCTTGCCATCCATCTGGCGGGCCACGATCATCGGAATGTCGTTGACCTCTTGCGGATAGGGCAGCGACCACAGCGTGCCCTGGCGTGTCCGCACGCGCACGGGCTGGTCGTCGTGGCACCAGTTCAGGGTATAGCCATAGCCGGTCTCGGCCAGCAGGTCCGAGGTGCGCGGCGACTCGGCGATCCAGGGCGACAGCCAGCCCTGTACCGGCTGGCCGCCAGCCTGGTGCAGGCGGGCCTGGCAGTGGCGCAGCAGTGCGCGTTCGTCGTCCTCCGCCATGCTGCCCTGGTGCTCGGCGTTGGTGTGTCCGTGGCCGATCAGTTCGTCGCCACGGGCAACGCACGCTTCCAGCAGTTCGGGGCAGTGGTCCAGGATGGCGGTGTTGGCGATGATGCCGGCAGGCAGCGCAAGCGCGTCGAACAGTTCCAGGCAGCGCCACGCGCCCACCCGGTTGCCATACTCGCGCCAGCTGTAGTTCAGCACGTCGGGTTCGCCGATGCTGGCGCCCAGCTTGGCGCCCATGCCTTCGCCCCAGGCGAAGTGCTCGATGTTGAAACCCAGGTAGACCGCCAGCTTGCAGTCTTCCGGCCAGGCGTAGTGCGGCCTGCGGGTGATGGGCGTGTAGTCGTAGCGGTCATGGTGGCGCAGCGGACCGTGGTTGCGGCCTGTCGGGCTGGAGGGGCTCATGGCTGCGCTCCTTGCGCGCGCGACAGCATCCATTCCGCGCTGTCGTTCCACACATCCATTTCGACGATCAGCCCCTCGCGCAGCACGTACCGATCGACGTAGCGGTTGCCTTCGAAGGGCGTGCCGTCCAGCCATTCCCCATACAGCGTGCCGCGGTTGTAGACCACGGCGGATTGCGGCGTGGCGCCGACCACGACATCGGTGGATTCGAAGCGCTTCTTCACCCAGCGGTAGCGCGAGGCATTGAAGGCGGTGCACTGCGCGGGATCGTCCATGGCCCGGCCGCCGGTGAAGCGGATGCGCAGGTCGGCCGCCACGTAGCGACGCGCGCCTTCGGGGTCGGGTTTCATGAGGACGGTCAAGTAGGTGTCGACGATCTTGCGCGCCGCATCCGCGGCATCGGCAGCGTCGCTCGATATTGGTGCGTCATGCATCATTTCTTCCCTTGTTTGCCTTGTTGTGGTGCGTCGCTGCGGGCGGCTCGCGGCTGGGCTTGCGAACGGCGGGGCACTTGGATGAAAAATTTTAGTCGACAAAAAATACTATTTATTGTCGACAATAATAGTGATTGATTGGGTTCAAAAAAACAAGATCCATGTGCCCAATGCATCTGCGAAGAAAATTGGCACGCCATTTGCTTGGGTTCGTGGGCCTGGCGGCGCATCCGCCTGCTCGTCCATCGATCTCCTGGGGAGAACTCCATGTCCAGCTTCACCCGCCGCACTTTCCTGTCGCTTGCCTTCGCCGTGCTGGGCCCGAGCCTGACCGCGGGCGCCCAAGCCGCCGAGCCCATCAAGATCGGCCTGATCACGGCCTTGTCAGGCCAGTCGGCCCTGGCTGGAGAGTCCCTGACGCGTGGCATCCAGGTGGCGATAGACGAGATCAATGCGAAAGGCGGCCTGCTGGGCGGCCGCCCCGTGCAACTGGTGCGCCGCGACGACGAGGCCAATCCCGCCAAGGGCGTGGTGGCGGCCCGCGAGCTGATCTACAAGGAAAAGGTGGCCGTCATCTTCGGCGGCCTGGATACCCCGGTGTCCATGGCCGTCGTGCCGCTGGTCAACCAGGCCAAGATGCCGTTCATGGGCGCCTGGGCGGCGGGCACGCCGATCACCAAGAACGGCGCGGAGCCCAACTATGTGTTCCGCGTCTCGGCGGTCGACGAGATCGTCGACCAGGCCATGGTCGATTACGCCCAGAAGACCTTCGGCACCAGCAAGTTCGGCCTGATCATGGTCAACAATCCCTGGGGCGAGTCCAACCAGCGCGGCCTGGTGGCGGCGCTGTCGGAAAAGGGCATGAAGCCCGTCGGCAGCGAGAAGTTCGAGGGCAGCGACGTCGACGTGGTGCCCCAGCTCAGCCGCCTGCGCTCGGCTGGCGCCGATACCCTGTTCCTGGTCGGTAACGTGGGCCCGTCGGCGCAGGTGGTCAAGTCGCTGGCGCGCATGGGCTGGAAGGTGCCCGTGGTGTCGCATTGGGGGCCGGCCGGCGGACGCTTCACCGAGCTGGCGGGGCCGGGCGCCCGGGACGTGCATTTCGTGCAGACCTACAGCTTCTTCGGCAAGCAGTCGCCCGTGGGCGAGAAGGTCGTGGCGGCGCTCAAGGCCAAGTATCCGGACATCAAGGGCCCCGAGAACATCACGCCCGCCGTGGGCGTGGCCAATGCCTACGATGCCATGCAATTGACGGCGCTGGCCATCGAACAGGCCGGCTCCACCGACGGCGACGCGATCCGCCAGGGGTTCTACAAGATCGGCACCTACGACGGCCTGATCAAGACCTACACGCAGCCCTTCACCGCGACGGTCCATGATGCCCTGAGCAAGGACGACTACGTCTGGGCGCAGTTCATCGACAACCGCATCCTGCCCGTGGGCATGGCGCAGTAAGCCGGCGAAGAAAAGGGGAGGGCTTCGATGGAACTGCTGGCTGCGCTCATCAGCGGGCTGGGACTGGGCAGCATGTACGGTCTCATGGCGCTGGGCTTTCACATCACCTACTCGGTGTCGGGGACCGTCAACTTCGCGCAGGGCAGTTCGATGATGCTGGGCGCGGTGCTGTGCTTCACCTTTGCCCAGACCCTGGGCTGGCCCATGCCCCTGGCCATCCTGCTGGCCCTGCTGTTGTGCGCCGTCTATGGCGTGCTGGTGGAAGTCATCGCGGTGCGGCCCTTCGCCAGCCGCGATTCGAATGCCTGGCTGATGTCCACGGTGGCCCTGGGCATCGTGCTGGACAACGTCGTCATGCACACCTTCGGCAGGGAGCCGCGCAGCCTGCCGTCGCCGCTGGCCGACGCGCCGGTGGCGCTGGGCGGGCTGGGCCTGGGCATCTATCCCTTGCAATTGCTGATTCCCGTGCTGGGGCTGGCGCTGGCCGCCGCCCTGCACGTGGTGGCGCGCCGCACCCGTTGGGGCACGGCGCTGCTCGCGGTCGTGCAGAACCGGGACGCGGCGCGCCTGATGGGCATTCCCATCAAGCGCGCCATCGCGGCCGCCTTCGCCCTGTCAACGCTGCTGGCCGGGGTGGCGGGCGTCCTGATTGCCCCGTTGTTCAACGTCAACGCGGACATGGGAACGCTGTTCGGCCTGAAGGCTTTCGCGGTCGCCATCCTGGGCGGCATCGGCAGTGCCTGGGGCGTGATGCTGGCCGGCCTGCTGTTCGGCGTGGCCGAGGGTCTGGTGACCGTCACCCTGGGATCGAGCCACACGCAGATCATCACCTTTTCGCTGGTGATCGTGGCCCTGGCCTGCAAGCCAAATGGCCTCTTCGGACGTGCCGAGGTGAAGAAGGTATGACGACCGCATTGCATCGGAGCAAGTCCGCCGGCCAGGCCCGGCTGCTGGTCGCGACGGGCGTGATCGCCGCCGTGGGCATCGCGCTGAGCCTCACGCTCAACACCTACTATGCCTTCGTGCTGGCCAACATCGCGCTGATCGCGGTGGTCGGGATCGGCTTGAACGTCCTGCAGGGGCTTGCCGGCCAGGTGTCATTCGGGCACGTGGGTTTCCATGCGATAGGCGCCTATACCGTGGCGATCCTGACGACCAAGGCGGGCTGGGGCTTCTGGCCCGCCTGGCTGGCCGGCATGGTGCTGGCCGGCGGCCTGGGGACGCTGCTGGCGCTGCCGGCGCTGCGGGTCAAGGGGCCCTATCTGGCGATGATCACCATCGCCTTCAGTTTCATCGTCCAGCATGCCGCGGTCGAGCTCAGCGGCCTGACCGGCGGGCAAAGCGGCATCATGGGGTTGCAGCCGCCCGTTCTGTGGCCGGGGCTGGGGCCGGAGCAGACCATCGCGGTGCTGGGCATCCTGCTGGCCGCGCTGCTGACATTGGCGTATGCCCGCCTGTCACGCGGCGCCTGGGGCGCGGCAATGCGTGCGGTCAAGGACAGTGAAAGCGCGTCGGCCTCCATCGGCCTGAACCCCCTGGTGATCAAGACCGTGGCCTTCACGTTGTCGGCCGCGGCAGCAGGCCTGGCCGGCGGCCTCTTCGCGCCGCTGTCGGGCTTCGTCGTACCCGAGACCTTCAGCTTCATGCAATCCATCCTGTTCGTGCTGGTGGTCGTGCTGGGCGGCGTGGGTTCGGTGGCGGGCCCCATCGTGGGCGCGCTGGTGGTCGGTGCGTTGCCGGAGCTGCTTGCCTCGCTGGAAGCCTATCGGCTGCTGTTCTTTGGCGCGATGTTGCTCGTGGTGTTGTGGGTGGCGCCGGAAGGGATCGTCGGCATGGTGCGTCAGGTGTGGCGCCGGCGGGGGCAGGCCGTGGTCATGGCGCCCGAGACTGTCCCGGAAGGCGCGGCGCTGGCCCGGCGGCCGCGCGCGCGACTCGTGGCGAAGGGCCTGGGCATGGCGTTCGGCGGCGTGCGCGCGGTCGCGGAACTGGACATGCAGGTTGCAAGCGGCGCGGTGACTGCCCTCATCGGTCCCAACGGCGCGGGCAAGACCACCGCCCTGAACATGCTCAGCGGTTTCTACCGGCCCAGCGCCGGCGGCTTCGACCTGCTTGGCGCCAGCGGCAGCAAGCCGCTGGCGGGCCTGCCGGCGTTCCGCATTGCCCGCGCGGGCGTGGCGCGCACCTACCAGACCTCGCAGCTGTTCGGCAGCCTGAGCGTGGAAGACAACGTCGTGCTGGCCATGGGCCGCGGCAAGCTGGGCGGTTTGTTCAGCGCTGCCCGCCACGCCGATCCGGCGGCGCGTGCCCGGGCTCGCGCACTGCTGGCATTCTGCGGCTACCGTGGCGTCGCGACCGCGCAGGCCTCGGGGCTGGCGCACGTGGACCGGCGGCTGGTCGAGATCGCGCGCGCGCTGGCCACTGATCCCGACCTGCTGCTGCTGGATGAGCCGGCCGCGGGCCTGTCGCGAGAAGACAAGGAAGTGCTGTCGGGCCTGCTGTCCCGTATCCGTGACGCCGGCGTGGGCGTGGCCCTCGTCGAGCATGACATGGCGCTGGTCATGGGCGTGTCTGACCATGTGCTGGTGCTGGACGCCGGCCGCCGCATTGCCTGGGGCACGCCACAAGCCGTGCAGGCTGATCCCGCGGTGCGCCAGGCCTACCTGGGCGAGTCCATGGCGCCTGCCCCGCGCCCGCCCAGGCCGGCAGGCGCACAGCCCGCGCCCGAGCTGCTCGCGGTGGCCGACCTGGTGGCCGGCTACGGCGCCGACCCGGTCCTGCACGGCGTGAACCTGCAGGTGCGCAGCGGCGAAATGGTGGCGTTGCTGGGCGCGAATGGCGCGGGCAAGTCGACCTTGATGCGATGCCTGGCGGGCCTGCATGCCAGCCAGTCGGGCAGCATGCACCTGGACGGCCATGTGCTGGAGCGGCATTCCGCCGAAGAGGTGGTGGGCCTGGGGCTGGTGCTGGTGCCGGAGGGGAGGCAGGTGTTTCCCGAGCTGTCGGTCCTGGACAACATCCGCCTGGGCGGATTCCTGCACCCCGAAGATCGCGAGGCGCGGGTGCAGCAGATGCTGGACCGCTACCCGCGCCTGCGTGAGCGGCAGCATCAGCGCGCGGGGCTGTTGTCAGGCGGGGAGCAGCAGATGCTGGCGGTGGCGCGCGGCCTGATGGCCAAGCCGCGCGTGCTGCTGCTGGACGAACCCTCGCTGGGTCTGGCGCCCAAGATCATCGCCGAGCTGTTCGCGTCGCTCGATGCGTTGCGGGCCGAAGCGATCACGATCCTGCTGGTGGACCAGATGGCCGGACTGGCGCTGGCCCTGGCGGATCGCGCCTATGTGCTGGAGAACGGCAGCGTCGTCGCGGAGGGGACGGCCGCCCAGATCGCCGCCGACGAAAGCCTGGCGGAGGCGTACCTGGGCGGAAAGGGTTGAGCGAGCGCCTTGCCGTCGAATGCCGGTTGCGGCTTCAGGCCGCGCCCAGATAGGCCTTCTGCACCGAGGGGTCGGCGGCCAGGTCGTCGGCCTTGCCCGACAGCACCACCTTCCCGTGCTGCAGCACATAGGCCCGGTCGGCCAGCTCCAGCGCCAGGCGCGCGTTCTGCTCCACGATCAGGATGGTGATGCCCTGGTCCTTCCAGCCGAACAGCACGTCGTAGACCAGGTCCACGAACTTGGGCGACAGGCCCATGGACGGTTCGTCGATGCAGACCAGCGTGGGGTTGCGCACCCAGGCGCGCGCCAGCGCCAGCATCTGCTGCTCGCCGCCCGAGAGCGTGCCGGCGGCCTGGTTGCGGCGCTCGGCCAGCCTGGGGAAGGCTTCGTACGCGCGCGCCAGCGAGGCCTGGATGGCCGCCTTTTCCTTGCGTCGCGGCCAGGCGCCCAGCAGCAGGTTTTCATAGACCGACATTTCGGGGAAGACCCGGCGGCCTTCGGGCACGCTGGCCACGCCGCGCTCGATGATGTCGGCGGGCGACAGGCCATCGATGCGCTGGCCGTCCAGCGTGACGGTGCCGCGCGTGGGCTTGACCAGGCCCAGCACCGACTTCACGGTGGTCGACTTGCCCGAGGCGTTGCCGCCCAGCACGGCCACGGTCTCGCCCTGGCGCACGTCGACGCTGACTTCGAACAGGGCCTGCACCGCGCCATAGTGGCAATCGATGCGGTCCACCGACACGCGCACCGGCGCGCCGGCGGCGGGGTTCACGACATCATCCAAGGTGGGCATTGGAGCGCTTCCTTCCTTCGCGAGGGTGGCCGATGTAGGCTTCGACCACCTCGGGGTGATCCAGGGCGTGATCGGGGGTGTCTTCCACCAGCACCTTGCCCTGGTTGAGCACGATCACACGGTCGGCGATGCGCCGCACCAGCGAGAGCTTGTGTTCGATGACCAAGAGGCCGATCTGCGGGAACAGCTTGGGCAGTTGCTCCAGCAGTTCCGTCATTTCGCCCGTCTCGGTGGGGTTCATGCCCGCCGTGGGCTCGTCCAGCAGCAGGTAGGCCGGACGCGAGGCCAGCACCCGCGCGATCTCCAGCCGGCGCCGGTTGGCGTACGAGAGGCTGAAGGCGGGCTGGTCGCGGCGCGGCCACAGGCGGTCGCCGAAGAGCTTGAGCACGTCCGCCGCGGCCGCTTCCTGCGCCGCGCGGCGGCGGCGCCAGAAGGGCAATGACAGCACCGCGCCGGCCGCTTCGCGTACCGGATCGAGCAGGCCGCCCTTGCCATTCGACAGCAATTGCATGTGCGTGCCGACCAGCACGCTGTCCCACACCGTCATGGCGGGGAACACGCGCGAGGTCTGGAAGCTGCGGCCCAGGCCCAGGCGCGCGATGCGCTCGGGCGGCAGGCGGTCGATGCGGCGACCGTCCAGCGTGATGCTGCCGCTGCTCGGGCGGTCCACGCCGCTGATCAGCTGCACCAGCGTGGACTTGCCCGCGCCGTTGGGACCGACCACGGCCAGGGTTTCGCCGGGTCGCAGGCTCAGGCTGACGTTATCGACGGCGCGCACGCCGCCGAAGTCGCGCACGACCTTGTCCAGTATCAGGCCTTTTTCCATCATCGTGCTCCCAGCAGGCCTTGGGGCCGCAGGCGCAGGACCAGCAGCAGGACAATGCCATAGGCAATCAAGCGGTATTCACTGAAACCGCGCAGCAGTTCGGGCAGGATCGCCAGCACGAAGCCGGCCAGCACCGCGCCCGTGATGTTCCCCAGTCCGCCCAGCACCGCCATGGTCAGGGCCAGGATCGAGGTATCGACGTAGAAGCTCTCGGGGCTCACCACGGTTTGCGCATACGCCAGCAGGCCACCCGCGATGCCGGCCAGCGCGCCGCTCAGCGCGAAGGCCAGCAGCAGATAGCGCTTCACCGGCAGGCCGGCGGTGTGCGCGGCCAGGCGGTCTTCGCGGATGGCACGCCAGGCGCGGCCGATGGGCGAGGACACCACGCGTTCGGCCAGCACCAGGCAGCCCGTGACGATGGCCAGCGTCAGCCAGTAGCGCTGGCTGGCATCGCCAGGCGCCCAGCCGCCCAGCAGCCAGACCTCGGGGCGAGGAATGTTGAAGATCCCCATGGGGCCACGCGTGACCGAGATCCAGTTGAGGAAGATGAGGCCGCCGATCTGGCCGATGGCCAGCGTGCCCAGCGCCACGGTGTGGCCCGACAGGCGCAGCAGCGGAATGGCGGCCACGGTGGCGACCAGGCTGGCGGATGCGGCCGAGGCCAGCAGCGTGGCTTCCATGGGCCAGCCCAGCGGGCGGGCGATCAGGCCCACCGCGTAGGCACCCACGCCGAAGAAGGCGGCGTGTCCGATGGACAGCACGCCAGCGGTGCCCGATGCGATGGTGACGCTGGCGGCCAACAGCGCAAAGACCAGGCCGTACAGCGACGCCTGGATGACGTAGGCCTGCGGCACGATCACCGGCAGCAACGCCATGACCGCCGCGGCGGCCACCAGGCCCCAGGGCGGCAGCGACCAGACGCGATTGGCGCCGCGCTGGCTGGAGGCCGAGGCGAGCAGGCTGGTGGAAGGCATGGCGCCCGAGGCCGCGCCCGCGCCGCCCAGCCCAGCCAGCGTGCGCTTGCCCAGCAGGCCTTGCGGACGGACGAGCAGGATCAGCAGCAGCAGGCTGAAGGCGATGGCGTCGCGGTAGCTGTCGCCGACATAGGCGCTGGCCAGCGTCTCGGCGATGCCCAGCGTCAGGCCGCCCACGACGGCGCCGGGGATGCTGGCCAGGCCGCCGATCAATGCGGCGGCGAAACCCTTCAGCCCGAAGGGCAGGCCCATCTGCGGGAATACACTCTGGAAGTACAGCGCCACCAGGATGCCGCTGAGCGCGCCCAGCGCGCCGGCCAGGCCGAACGCGAACTGGCCCATGGTGGTGGTGCGGATGCCCATCTGGGCGGCGGCGTCACGGTCCTGGGCGGTGGCGCGCAAGGCGCGGCCCAGCCAGCTGCGCGCCAGGAACACCGTGAGCAGCACGGTCACGGCCAGGCCGACGAAGAAGATCGTCAGGTCGGTGCTGGTGACGTAGGCGCGGCCGATGAAATAGGTGGTGTCGCCCAGCTGCGCCGGAAAGGGCAGGGCATCGGGCGACCAGATGATCTCGGCCAACTGGTCGATGATGGTGCTGATGGCCAGCGTCGACAGGAAGGGCGCGATGTAGGCGGCGTTGGCCAGCGGGCGCAGCGCCAGGCGTTCCAGCAGCACGCCCAGCAACGCCACGATGGCGACCGACACGGCGGCGGCGGCGATCAGCGGCAGCTGGAACCAGGCAAGCGCCGAATAGGCGATGAAGGCGCCCAGCATGAACAGCGCGCCTTGCGCGAAGTTGATGATGTTGGCGACGCCGAACACCAGCGAAAAGCCGATCGCGATCAGGGCGTAGACCTGGCCGATGGCCAGGCCGTTCAGGACCTGGCTGAAGAAGAGTTCCATCCGTGTGTTCCCGGCAATGGCGCGGGCCCTTCAGTGCGAAGGGCCCGCTGGGGACTGCAGCAATCAGGGTGAGGCGGTCAGTTCGGCTTGTAGAGTTCGTACTTGCCGTTGCGCACCTGCAGCAGCGTCGGAATCTTGTTGATTTCGCGCTGGGCATCGTACTTCGTCTCGCCGGTCACGCCTTGATAGGCGGGGCCGTTCAGCAGCGAGTCGCGCACCGCTTGCGGCGTGACGGGCTTGCCCGACTCGGCCACGCGGCGGATGGCGGCGATGCCGACGTTGGCGGCGTCGTAGGCGCGGGCCGACCACTGGTCGGGCGCCGAGCCGAACTTGGCGGTGTAGGCATCCACGAATGCCTTGTTCTTGGGGTCGCCGGCGAAGAACTCGGTGTACAGGATCAGGCCTTCGGCCGACTCACCCGCCAGTTCCAGGTAGCGCGGGTTGCTCAGCGTGTCGGGCGAGCCGATGGGCGTCTTCAGGCCGGCCTGGCGCAACTGCTGCGTCAGCACGCCGCCTTCCTGGTAGTGCACGGCCAGGAACACGGCATCGGGGTTCAGCGACTTGATCTTGCTGACCAGCGGGCGGAAATCGCGCGCGTTGGGCGCCACGGGTTCGAGCAGCAGGACCTTGCCGCCGGCCTGTTCGACCGCTTCCTTGGTGGTCTTGGCGACGAACTGGCCCCAGTCGTCCTGGAAGTAGGGGATCACGACCGTCTTGGCCTTGAGTTCCTTCAGGATGATGTCGGCATGCACCTTGGCGACCTGGTCCATGCGGTACACGTTGCGGAAGGTGTACTCGCTGGCCTTGGTGTAGTCAGGGTGCGAGGAGCTGGGGCTGATCTGCGGGATGTGGGCTTCCGACAGGGCCGGGGCCGCGGCCACCGAGGCGGTGGTCGAGAAGGTGCCGATGGCCAGCACGACGCCCGGCGTGGACGCGTACTTCTGGCCGATGGTGGCGGCTTCCTTGGGCAGGTTGCGGTCGTCTTCGACCAGCAGTTCCAACTTGCGGCCGCTCACGCCGCCTGCGGCGTTGGCCTGTTCCACGGCCAGTTGCACGCCGTCGCGGAAGCGCGTGCCGTTGGCCGCGACGTTGCCGGTCAGCGGGGCGAAAAGGCCGATCTTGAGCGGATCGCCCGACTGGGCGGCGGCCGGCGTGGCGAAGGGCAGCGCCAGCGTGGCGGCCAGGGCGGCGTGCGTGAGAAGCTTGAAGGAGCGCATGGAATGTTCCAAATCTAAAATAATCAATAGGAACTAAAGAATGGGTTTCTTAGATGGGCAGGTTATCACCGGCCCAGGCCTGCCGGTCAATTGAATGGTCATATCTATATGACTGCTTGGCTTATATGGAGCCTGGCGATATAAGCAAACCACAAGGTCCGCTGCGGCGGCGTGCCGTCGGCGCTGCCCCTTGAGAGGGGCAGCGCGCAGTGGCCTCGGGAAGCATAAAAAAAAAACGCGGCGCCCGCCCGGATGTCCGGGACGGTGCGCCGCGCTGAAGCGCGGCTAGCCGCCGCGTTTCAAGGGGAAGCGCAACCCGCATGGGCCCGCCGGGGCATGCGTGTTGCACTGATGGGAAGTCTACGGAAATCGCGCCCCGCCGGTGCGATCAAATACGCATATGCTTGTGCGCCTATGCAAATGACTCAAGGTTGAAAAGGGTTGAAAAGGCAGCAAGGGCCTGCGGTTGTTGCCGAAACTGGAACGGTGCATTGCGGCAGAAAAGGGCCCCCACGCCGCGCCTTCGGCTTGCTGCCCCCCGAGGGGCCGCTTTTGCCTTGGGACGGCCCGGCGGCAAAAAAGGGCCGATAGCCATGCCGCTGTCACGGCGCGCGGGCTAAGGTGACGGGGTTGCCCGTTCCCGCCTTTGCTTTCCGCCATGCCTTTTGCCGTTACCGAAGCCTGCATCCAGTGCAAGTACACCGATTGCGTCGCCGTCTGCCCCATGGACTGCTTCTTCGAGGGACCGAACTTCCTCGTCATCAATCCTGTTGAGTGCATCGACTGCTCGGTCTGCGTGCCGGAGTGCCCGGTGGGCGCGATCATCAACGTGGCCGAGGCCACCGATGCGCAGCAGGCCATCGTGGCCTTGAATGCCGAACTGTCGCAGGATCCGCGCTGGACGCGGATCAGCAAGGTGAAGGAACCGCTGCCCGATCACGCCGCCTGGCGCGGCGTGCCGGACAAGCTGCACCTGCTGGCCTATCCCGATTGAGTCGATCAAGCGGTGCGTGTCCCGCCAGGGACACGCACGCGCATGCTCAGCGGGCGGCGCCGCGCTGCTTCAGGCTGGCGGCCAGTTGTTCCAGCGGCGCCTTGGCGGCTTCGATGTCCTTCTGCCACTCGGTGCCCGACTTGTAGGCCAGGATCTCCGCGAACGCGTTGGCCGCCTTCAGGAACTCGGGGTCCTTCAGCGAGGCCTCCAGCGCCGCCTGCAGCGTGCCGCGGATGTCCGCCTGCACGTCCTTGTGGATGGCCAGCCCCCGGTCTGACGGCACGACGACGTCGAAGCCTTCTTCCTTGGCGGTGGGCACGTTCGGCAGCATGGGCGCGCGCTTGTCCATGAACTGCGCCAGGATGCGCAATTTCACCGATTCCGACTCAGGCTTGGGCACCGCCGTGTGGCTGGCGAAGATCATGTCGACGTGGCCGCCGATCAGCGCGATCTTCGATTGGCCCGTGCCGGTGAAGGGCACTTCCGTGAGCGCGGCGCCGCTTTCCTGCATCAGCAGGTTCAGCGCCACCCCGCCGTTGCTGCCCAGGCCGTTCTGGCCGATGGTGGCATTCGCCTTGCCCGACTTGACCGCCGCCACCAGGTCCTTCAGCGAGGCATAGGGGCTGTCGTCGCGCGCCACCAGCAGGGTCGGGTCGCTGACCACGCGGCCGATCAGCGCGAACTGGTCGGGGTCATAGGGCGTGGATTGCACCAGCGGCATGAAGTTCATGGGCGGCGTGTTGACCATGGCTACCGTGTAGCCATCCTTCGCGGCGCGCTGGACATAGGTGTTGGCGATGGCGCCGGACGCGCCGGGCTTGTTCACCACGATGATGTTGGCCTTGGGCGACAGGTGCTTTTGCAGATAGGGCGCCAGCACGCGGGCCAGGATGTCGGTTTCGCCGCCCGCGGCGAAGCCGACGACGAGTTCGATGGGCTTGTCATCGGGCCAGGCGGCCAGCGCCGGTGAACAGAGGCTGAGCAGGAGGGCGGCGGATGCAGCGCCGCGGTGAAGAGGGCGGATCATGGTGTCTCCTCGGACTTGTTTTGTTTTGGTCGGACGGTGGCCGCGGGGGCCGGAATCTACAGCAGGCAGTCGGGCTGCTCGCGCACGATGGCGTCGTAGATGGGTTGGAAATGCAGCCAGGCCATGAATGGCGTGGCCAGGTGCTTCTTCGAATGCAGCGCGGCGGCGGGGTCGATCATCTTCAGCGGCGAACCCGTGGCTTCCGCCTTCAGCTGGATCTCGCAGGCGCGTTCGGCGGCGATGAACCACCACGCGGCCTCTTCGATCGATTCGCGGCCGGCCGAGAACAGGCCGTGGTTCTGGTGGATGGCGATCTTGGCCCGGCCGAAGGCCTGGGCCACCGCGTGGCCCTTCTTGTCATCGACCACCACCGCGCCGGCCTCTTCCGTGATCAGGGCCTGGTCCTCGTAGAACCCGCAAGCCGTCTGCGTGATCGGGTCGAGCTGGCGGCCCAGCGCGGCCCAGGCCATGCCGTTGGTGGTGTGCGCATGGCAGGAGGCCATCACGTCGGGGTTGGCCTCATGGATGGCCGAGTGCAGCACGAAACCGGCGCGATTCACGGCCCAGCTGCCTTCCAGCACGGTGCCGGCGTGGTCGACCAGCAGCATGTCGCTGGCGCGGACGCGGCCGAAATCCATCGCGAAGGGATTCGTCCAGTACAGGTTGGGATGCTCGGGATCGCGCACCGTCACGTGGCCCGCGAAGCCATATTCATAGCGGAACTTGGCGAACACGCGACAGACGGCGGCCAGGCGCTGGCGGCGGTGCCAGCGTTCGGCCTCGATGGAGTCGAACTTGGGATAGGCAGGGAAATAAAGGTTCTCCTGCTTGGGCCGGTAGACGGTTTCCTGCGTAGCCTGCATGGATCACTCCTGTAGTAAGGCTCCCGGCGGCTGCGCCGGGGCGACACGAGCAGGGATTCTAGGGAGTGGCCTAACATGGCTGCCAATCACAAAAAACACGGCGGTCATAAAGCCCGCTTATGGAGACATGGCCATGCATTCCCGCATACAGCTGCGCCACCTGGAAGCCTTCCATGCCGTGATGCTGTCCGGGTCGATCACGGGGGCGGCGGGGCTGCTGAACGTCACGCAACCCGCGGTGAGCGCCACGATCAAGCATTTCGAGCAACGCCTGGGTTTCACGCTGTTCCGCCGCCAGGGCGGCCGCCTGGAGCCTTCGCCCGAGGCGCGGGCCCTGCTGCCCGAGGTGCAGGACATCTTCGGGCGCATCTCCGGGCTGGAGCGTTTCAGCCAGGATCTCGCCGAGGGCATCCAGGGCTCGCTGTCGATTGCCGCGAGCTCGCCCATTGCCAATGCCTGGCTGGCGAAATCGGTCGCCGAGTTCGTGAAGACCCGTCCCAACGTACGGGTCTCGCTGCAGTCGATGGATTCCAACCTGATCGCGGAGCGGCTGCTGAATGAGCAGGTCGACCTGGGCGTGGCGTTCGCGCCGGGCGAGCACCAGGGCATCGCGTCGCTGCGCATCGCCGACGCGGTGCTGGGCTGTATCCTGCCCGGCACCCATCCGCTGGCGGCCCTGCCCGCCATCACCATCGACGACCTGCTGCCCTATCCGGTCATCACCTATGTGCCGCAGGCGCTGTTGCGGCATCGCCTGGGCGAGTTCCTGCAACGCCCCTTGAACATCCAGCTGGAAGTCTCGACGTCGATGACCGGCATCGTGCTGGCCTTCCACGGCGCGGGCGTCGCGCTGGTCGAGTCCAGCCTGTTGCGCGCGCTGCCAATCCCGGGACTGGTGCGCCGGCCGCTGGTGCCGGACATCCAGGTGCAGAGCCACCTGCTCTGGAGCACGCTGCGGCCGCAGCGGACCTTGTCGAAGATGTTCGTGCAGCACCTGACGGGCGGGGCCGGCACGGAGGTCGCATCCTCCGATCCGGACTGCTGAAGCGGGCAAGCGCCGCAGCCATTGTGCTGGTCGCCGCCGACGTCAGGCCAGCACGACTTCCACATGCGCGCGGCGCAGCGCGTCCCAGCCTTCGGCATTGTCCTTGTGCCGGTTGGTGACGACCGCGTCGATGTCCTGCGCGTGGGCATAGGCCACGCGGCTGGCATGTCCCACCTTGCTGTGATCCGCCAGGATCACCAGGCGCTTGGCCTGCACGACCATGGCCCGCGCGATGGCGGCTTCCGCGTGCTCGAAGCTGGTCGCGCCGTGGTCGGCGCTGACGCCCACGGGCGACAGCAGGGCGATGTCCGCGCGATAGCGGTGGATCTCCGACACCGTCACGTCGCCGCAGGTCGCCGCCAGCGAGGTGTTGACCTGGCCGCCCAGCAGGATCACGTGATTGGCCGGCTGGGCGGCCTGGCCTGCCGCCATCTGCTGCGCGACCAGCAGGCCGTTGGTGATCAGCGTGATGCCGGGCATGGCGGACAGCGCTTCCGCCAGCAGCGCGGTGGTGCTGCCTGCATCCACGAAGAGCGTCTGGCCGGGTTGCACCAGCCTGGCCGCGGCCCGTGCGATGGCGCGCTTTTCCTTTGCGCGCACGGTCTGGCGCACGGCCAGCGGCGGTTCGGGTTCGTCGTTGGTGGCGATGATGCCGCCGTGCACGCGGCGCAGCACGCCTTCCGCTTCCAGTTCCAGGATGTCGCGGCGCACGGTCTCGCGCGAGACGCCGAGGTCCTGGACGATGCGATCGGTGCTGACCTGGTTGAACGAGGAAAGCAGGCTGCGGATGCGGTGCAGTCGGGTTTCTTGAAGCATGGTCGATTCTTGTTGGTGACTATCAGGCCATTCGGCTGTCCGGCCGCGCGAGCATGCGGGTCAGCAGCGCGATGGTAGCAACGATGGCCATGATGCAGGTGGAAAACGCGGCGGCCTGTGAGGTCAAGCCGGCCTCATCGAGGCGCATGACCGTGACGGCGGCCAGCGGCAGCGACGGTGTGACAAGAAATATGACGGCCGACAGGGTCACCATGGCGCTCATGAACAGGAAGAGGCCGACCGACACCAGCGTGGCGCGCAGCCACGGCAGGTAGACGTCGCGCAGGACGCGCAGCGTGCCGCCGCCCAGCACCGCCACGGCGTCTTCCAGCGATCCGGGCACCTTGCGCATGCCGGTCATCATGGCGGCATAGCCTTGCGTGTGAAAGTGGATGAGGTTGCACAGGATGATGGGCACGGCCGTGCCATAAAGCGCGCCCCAGGGCATGGTCGCCGAGTTGAACGCCAGCGCATAGGACAGGCCCAGCACCAGGCCGGGCACTGCCACGGGCATCGCCGACAGCAGCGCCGCCAGGCTGGCCAGCGGACCTGGCCGTCGGCGGATCGCGAAGGTCAGCATGAACAGCAGCGCCACGCCCAACCCAGCCGCGGCAGCCGAGATCCACACCGAGGTCCACAGCGATTCATAGGCGCCCGTCATGTCCAGCGCGTAGTGGCGCAACGTGAAGGTCATGCGATAGGGCCACAGGCGCATGAAACTGGAGAACACCACGATGCCCACCACCAGGGCCACGCAGGCCGCGGCCAGCGCGCTGATCGCGAAGACCGGCACGTCGCGCGCGGGCAGCCAGGTGGCCGCCGGCGGAATCGCCGACTCGCCGCCCATGCGGGCCTGGCGCTTGGCCGTGCCGCGCTCGATCCACACGGCCAGCGCCGCGGGCAGCAGGAGCAGGATGCCCACCACCGCGCCCATGCCGAACTTCATCTGGCCGCTGACCTGGTTGTAGATCTCGGTGGCCAGCACGGAAAAGTCGCCGCCGATGACCACGGCGTTGCCGAAATCCGTGATGGTGACGGTGAACACGACGAATGCCGCGCTGAGCAGTCCGTAGCGCGCGCCGGGCAGCGTGATGTCCAGGAATTGCCGCCAGCCGCCTGCGCCCAGCACCTCGGCGGCTTCGTACTGCCGCGCATCGCTCTGGCGCAACGCGACGCGGATGATCAGGATGGCCTGCGGCAAGGCATAGAGGATGTCGGCCAGCATCAGCCCCCAGAAGCCATAGATGTCGGGTCGGATGCCCAGCATCTTGCCCACCAGTCCGTTGCGGCCCAGCAGGAAGATGAGGCCCAGGCCCAGCACCAGCGAGGGCGCGATGACCGGCAGTTGCAGCAGGGTGGCGATGATGCGCTTGCCCGGCATCGCGCAGCGCTCCAGGCCGTAGGCCACGATGAAGCCCAGCGTGACGGTGACCGCGGTGACGGCGGCGCCCAGCAGCATGCTGTTGCGCGCCGCGCGCCAGATGCCGGGCATGTCGGCCAGCGCCAGGTAGTTGCCCAGGCCGGGCTGGCCGCTGCCGTCCTCGATGAGGCTGCGCCAGGCGATGCCCAGCATGGGCAGCGCGAAGAAGATCGCCAGCACGAGCAGGGGCACCCACAGGCACAGGCGCGGCAGCCAGCGTGCCAGGCCGCGCTCGGGCACGGCGGCGGGAAGCGGCGCGCTCATTGGACCACCTTCGTGCTGCGCACTTCGGTCTTCGCCCTTGGGGCGGCCCGGCGCGCTCATGCGTGCCCCCGCGTCTCGGGCACCCAGGCGTGCTCAGCCTGGGCCAGCGCGACGTCCACCGTCTGGCCGGCCTCCCACGCGAAGCTTCCATCGGTCTCGGCCAGCAGCTCCCGGCCGCGCCAGGCGAGGCGCACGTGCTGGCGCGCGCCCAGGAACACCACGGCGCGGATGCGCCCGGCCCCGCCTTGCCGCGGCAGCAGCCGCAGGTGTTCGGGCCGCACGCACAGCAGGCCGTCGCGCGGCAGGGCTGCCTGGGCGTTGGCCGCGTCCGGCGCCGTGGCGAGCAGCAGGGCGGCCTCGATGGCGGGCAGCAGGTTGCCGTGGCCCATGAATTCCGCCACGAAGCGGGTGCGGGGCCGCAGATAGAGATCCCGCGGCGGGCCGGCCTGCTCGATGCGGCCATTGTTCATGCACACGATGGTGTCGGCCAGTTCCATGGCCTCTTCCTGGTCATGCGTGACCATCAGCGTGGGGATGCCCAGGCGCTGCTGCATCTCGCGCAGCTCGTGGCGCAGTCCGGCCCGCACGCGTGCATCCAGCGCGGAGAGCGGTTCGTCCAGCAGCAGCAGGGAGGGCTCGACGGCCAGCGCGCGGGCAATCGCCACGCGCTGCTGCTGGCCGCCCGAGAGTTGCGCGGGATAGCGGTCGCCCAGGCCCTCCAGGCGGACCAGCGCCAGCAGCCGGGCCACGGCCTCGGCCTGGGCGGCGGGGGCGGTCTTGCGGATCTTCAGGCCGTAGGCGATGTTCTGCGCGGCGGTCATGTGCGGGAACAGCGAATAGGACTGGAACACGATGCCGAAGCCGCGGTCGCGCGCGGGCAGCGCGGCCAGGTCGCGGCCGTCCAGGGCGACCGTGCCGCTGTCGGCCTGCATCAGGCCGGCGATGATGCGCAGCAGCGTGGTCTTGCCGCAGCCGCTGGGCCCGAGCAGGCAGACGAACTCCGACGTGCCCAGCGTGAGGGAGATATCCGCGAGGGCGTGCTGGGTGCCGAAGCGCTTGTTGAGGTTCTGGATGGAAAGGGACATTCGGTTCTGGTCTGGCGTTTGGCCTGGCAAGGGCTGGGAAGAAATGGGAAGGGGACGGGCCATGCCCGTCCCCGGTGCGGACGCGATCAGCGCCAGGGATTAGAAGCCGTCCTGGCCCATCGCCGGATCGCTGATGCCGTCCTTGCCCGTTTCCACGCGGCCGGCGAAGCGGCGCGAGTAACCGGGCAGGTCGGGGCAGGTGACGACGAAGTCGTACCAGCGGTCGCTGCCGGAAAGGTCCCAGGCCAGCGTCTCGCTGCCGCCCGCGGCAACCGTGGCGTTCCAGGGGCCGTCGTAGCGGTAGGCCTTGGCCTGCACGTGCAGGCGTGCGCCGGCCGTGGCGGCATTCATCAGCGTGACCTCCAGGTTGCCCTGGCTGATCTCGTAGCACACGCGCACCTCGGGGTCCGGCGCCTGCGTATTGCGTTGCAGGGACAGGTCGCCGGTGAAGCCGCGGTGAAAGCCATTGGGGCCCAGCACCCACAGGTCGTAGCGCCCGCCGTTGTCGGCGCTGGCGGCCCAGCTGTCGTCCAGCTGCTTGCCGGCCTCCACCATGTAGCGGCGCGGCGCGCGGTCCAGGTTCAGCTTGTCGTACACATGGAAGACCGCCGCCTGCGTGCCCGTGTTCGAGAAGATGAGGCGCACCGTGCCGTTGACGAGATCGGTCCGCGCGCTGGTGTGCAGCTCATAGGGCAGGGCGCGCGAGGGCCGCGTGCCCGTATCCTGGCGCGGCAGCGACTGGGGCGAGGGCAGGGTCACCTGTGCCAGCGCGCCCTGCGCGTTGCGCAGGGCGTCGGCGTCCGACTTCGATTTGCGCCCGCCCAGCGTTTCCAGCGGCGCGTCGTTGGGCGTGGCGAAGTTGAAGGCCGTGGTCAGGTCGCCGAAGACCGCGCGCCGGTACGGGCTGATATTGGTCTCCTGCACGCCGAAGCGGGCCTCCAGGAAGCGCAGCACCGAGGTGTGGTCGAAGTGCTGCGAGTTCACCCAGCCGCCGCGGCTCCACGGCGACACCACATACATCGGCACGCGTGGCCCCGGACCGTAGCAGTCGGCGTCGGGCGTGGGCATCGAGGTGCCGGCGATGGGCTGCGCGATGTAGTACTCGGACGCCATCTGTTCGGCGGGCAGCGTCGTCTTGCCGTGCGCGTCGGCCGGGTCGAAGGCCTTGAGCGAGGGTGCGCAGGGGGGCGGGTAGTGGTCGAAGTAGCCGTCGTTCTCGTCGAAGTTGATGAGCAGCACGGTCTTGCTCCAGACGTCGGGGTTCGCCGTGAGCGCATCCAGCACTTCCTGGATGTACCAGCCGCCCTGTACCGGGCTGGAGTTGCTGGGGTGCTCGGAATAGGCCGACGGCGCGATCACCCAGGTCACCTGGGCCAGCTTGCCCGCCAGGATGTCGTCCTTGAAGGTGCCCAGGAAGCCGTTGTCCGGCATCGTGTTGGCGATGCCCTTGTACAGCGGGTTGCCGGTGTTGTCGCTGGCCGGGTCGTAGGCCGGATTGTTGGCGTTGCTGCGGTCGTGGTAGACCGGCTTGCCCGAATCCAGGTTGGCCTGGCGGTACTGCTTGAAGCCCAGCAGCGGGTTGTCCGTGAAGTTGTCGGGCATGTTCTGGTAGACCATCCAGCTCACGCCGGCGGCTTCCAGGCGCTCGGGATAGGTCGTCCACGAGAAGCCCGTGGTCGCCAGGTTGGTGGTGCTGTTCAGGGTGTCCCAGACGTTGTTCACCACCACGCGGCCGTCGTTGACGGTCGCGCCGTTGGTGCCGGTCCAGTGGAACAGGCGGTTGGAGTTCGTGCCGCCGTGCAGCGAGCAGAAATAGCCGTCGCACAGCGTGAAGGCGTTGGCCAGCGCGGTCTGGAAGGGCAGCTCCTGCTCGGTGAAATAGCCCATCGATTGCTGCTGCTTGTGGCGCGGCCACTCGAACATGCGGCCCTGGTTCCACGCGTCGCGGGCATCGATCCAGGCGTGCGGCGTGCCGGACACGCGCTGGGCGTTGCCGCTGGACTGGTCCAGGTGATAGGGCAGGATGGGCTTGCCGTTGCCATTGAGCTGCTGCAGCACGTTCAGGCCGTTGGGCACCGGAATGGTGTGGCGGTCGCCGAAGCCGCGCACGCCGGCCAGCGTGCCGAAGTAGTTGTCGAACGAGCGGTTCTCCTGCATCAGGATCACCACGTGTTCCACGTCGTGGATGGTGCCGCTGCGGTTGTTGGCCGGAATGGCCAGCGCCCGCCGGATGCTGGGCGGAAAGAGGTTGAGCGCGGCCGCCGAGGCCGCGGTGCCCGCGGTGTTGCGCAGGAACTTGCGTTTGGATGCGTCGATCATGTCTATGCTTCTGCCAGGATGAGTGGGCGGACGGTCACGGGGCGCAGCGCAGTTGCGGCGCGGGGGGCGGCGTGCCGGGCTCGCCCGGCTGGGTCGGCGTGTCGGTGGCGGGCTGCTCGTCGTGGTCGCTGCCGCCGCAGGCCGACAGCAGGCAGGCCAGCGCCAGCGCGGCCGCCAGGCGGGAAGAGGAAAGGAGCGTCATGGCGTGTGATTCCTTTGAACGGTTCATGGCTGCAGCGTGTGCAGGGGGCGGCCGGAGCGATGGATCGAGACCAGCTCCTGCTCGGTCAGCACGCGGTTCCACAGCGCCAGTTCGTTGAAGTCCATCTGGCCGCGCGGCGAGCCCGCGTTGTTTTCCTTGGTGATGTACGAGCCCGTGCCGTCTTCGGCCAGCGAGAAGCCGGTGCCCAGGCCCGGGACGAAGTTGCCCAGCGCCGCGGTGAAGGTGTTGCTCTTGATCTGCTGGCCCTTCACCGGGTCGAACACATAGCTGGTGAACGTGCGTGCGGTCCGGTCGACCACCAAGGCCAGATAGGCCCATTGGTTGTCGGTCAGCGCATGGCCCTGGTTGTCGATACGGCCCGAACCGCCCAGGTTGAAGCGCAGTTCGCAGCCGTTCCACAGGCCGATGGTGATGCCCGCGTTGGCGCCGCTGTTCCAGTTCTTGTTCGAGAAGATCGGCACGCCGTTGCTCAGGCTGCGCGCGCACAGTCCGTTGCTGCGGAACCAGAAGCCCACCGTGAACTGCGGGTTGTCGGTGATGTCGCCCGCGGTCTGGCGCAGGCGATAGCCGGCCACGCCGCCCGCGCCCACGACGTTGGTGTCGAGGCGCCAGGCCGGGCTGGTCCAGCGGCCCAGGAAGTTGTCGGAGGTCAGGGCGCTGCCGCCGTCCGCCGAGGCATCCCAGGGCACGAGGGTCGACAGGCCGGTGGCGTCGACAGGCGTGGCGCCGTCGAAGCTGTAGTAGCTGCGCAGGCCGTTGGTCAGCGTGGTGGCCAGCGGCATCGGCGTCACGAAATCGATGCGGGCGGGCCAGGAGATGACGGCGTCGCCCGACACCAGGGTGTAGCGGTAGTCGTGACGGCCGTCCTGTGCGGCGGGCAGGGCGTCGTCCAGGTAGCTGCGCGTCTCGGGCGGCAGCACGGCGATTTCCTGGCCGTCGCGCAGCAGTCGCAGCGCTTCGGTGGACGTGCCTTCGATCTGCCAGGAGAGTGTCAGGCTGGCCTTGTCGGCGCCGGCCTGGGCGCTTGCCGCGCGCAGCGCCAGCGGTGCCTGCAGCGCCTGGCCTTCGAAGGCATAGGCGCTGCTGTCCACCGGCACTTCCAGGTGGCGCAGGACGGTAGGCACGATGTCCGTGATCGCGGCGCGGGCGTACAGCGCGTCAGGTGTCTGCGGGGCGGTGGCATCCGTGCCCAGCGCGCCCAGCGTCGTGTTGCTGGCGATGAAGGTGGTTTTGCTGTCCACCGCTTGCGTGCCGGTGGCCGAGCCATAGCGGTCGGCGCCATAGCCGGTGGTCACCAGCACCAGCCACGATTCCTTCGGGTGCGTGGCCTGGCGGGCATCGAGCTGCGCGCGCAGGCTCGTGACGGCCGTGGCCAGCGTGGCAATGGACTGGGCTGGCGCGCCGGACGCGCTCAGTTGCGCAACCGTCAGGTCGTAGCCCTGGGCCACCATGTCGCCCGCCTGGCGGGTCACGCAGGCGATGGCCTGCGCCTCGGCCGAGCAATCGGCCAGGGTATTCAGGACGCCGGCATCCGCGTCGGGACGCAGCAGGTCCACATACAGCGCTTGCGTGCCGGCCGCGCCGCTGCGGCTTTCCGCAGCGGCTAGTCGCAGGGCGGAAAACACCGTGGGCGCCTGCAGCGTGGCGCTGCCTTGCTCCCAATTCACGCCGTGGCGCCAGGACCACTGTCCTGTCAGCAGGCTGGCCCAGCTCGGGCGGCCGGTGGTGGGCTGCTCGGTCAGCGTGCCGCTGCGTCCGCCCGTCCAGGCGGGGGCGATCTGCAAGCCATCCAGGCCGGTGGCACGGCCTTGTGCCACGGCGTCCTGCAGCGCGGCATAGGAGGGGCCGTCCAGGTCGATGACCAGGGCCTTGCGGCCGGCCGCATCGGAAATCGGCGGAGTGGGGGTGGGCGTGGGCGTCGCGACGGCGTCGGGGCCGTCGTCGCCGCCGCCACAGCCGGACAGCGCAAGACAAGCGGCCAGCAGGCCGCCGCCCAACACGCCCGGGTAACGGGAGGTCGGATTCATGTGTCGAAAACTCGAAAAGAGGCGTCGGGCCCGCGCTTCGCGCAAGCGGCGCCGGTGGAGCCGCTTGCGACGCGAAGCGCCCAGGCGCGTGGGAGCGTGCGTTCCCTTGGCCGCCGGTTCAGCGGCCGATGGTCTTCTGCCAGGTGGACAGGATGGCTTCGCGGTCCTTGGCGGACTTGGCGAAATCCATGGGGTAAAGCACCTTCGACAGGTCCGCGGGCAGGCCGGCGGCTTGCGCGGCCTTCGATTGCGGCACGCCCGGGATGGTCACGATTTCCTTGTACTTGGTGTAGAGCGCGGCGGCGCTGGGCGACAGCGTCCAGTCCAGGAAGCGCTTGGCGTCGGCCTTGTTGCGCGACGCGGCCATCAGGCCCGAGGCTTCGAGCTCGTAGCCCGCGCCGTCGGTGGGGATCACCATCTTGACGGGATAGCCTTCCTCGACCGATTGCATGGCGGCGAAGGCCAGCGAGGTGCCGATGCCGAACTCGCCCGCGCGGGCGGCCTTGCACGGACGCGAACCCGACTTGATGTATTGCGCGACGTTGCCGTCCAGCGTCTTCAGGAATGCCCAGCCGTCCTGCTCGCCCTTGGATTGCAGCAGCGCCGCGATCTGCAGATAGCCGGTGCCCGAGGAAACGGGGTTGGGCATGACCACCTCGCCCTTGTAGCGCGGATCGGCCAGGTCCTTCCAGCTCGTGGGCACGGGCAGGTTCTTGGCCTTCAGCACTTCCGTGTTCACGCAGAACGCGGCCATGTAGCCGGTGGTGGCGAACCACTTGCTGTCGGCCGAGCGATAGCGCGACTCCAGCTTGTCGGCGCCCTTCGCCGCATAGGGTTCGAGCAGCGCGCCGATGCGCGGATCGAGCATGTTGGTCACGGCCCAGCCCCAGATCACGTCGTGCTGCGGGTTGGCCGACTCGGCCAGCATGCGCGGGCCGAGGTCGCCGGTGGACAGGCGCAGGACCTTGATGTCGAGGTCGGGCATGTCCTTCTTGGCGGCGCTGACGTATTCCTTGATCTCGTCTTCTTCCAGCGAGGTATAGACGGTGATCGTGCCGGCGTGGGCGGCGTGCGCAGCGGCCAGGGCCAGGGCGCCCAGGGGCAGGAGTTGGGAGAACAGGCGGCGGGTCATAGTGCTTCCAATCAGTGAGGCAAGTCGAATGAGGGTGGCCGGGTCGTGGACATCAGGCCACGGTCAGAGGCGGCCGGGAGGGTGCAAAGCCATGCATTTGGGCTGATTCATGCAAATGCAAGAAATCACACATATGCTCAATATGCCTTATGGTTGTGACAGACCTGTGACCTTTGGCCCGCGTCACGCAAAGTTCTCATTTGTGTCCGCGCGCCGGCCTTTTTCCTTTGGACAGATACCGCATGCCTACCCCCTCCAGCATCATGGACACCAACAGCTTCCGCGCCGAACATGCCGACCGCCTCGGCGCGCGCGACCGCGAACTCGCCGCGCGGCGCGGGCGCCTGCTGGGTGACGCCTATCGCCTTTTCTACCGGGAGCCCGTGCACCTGGTGCGGGGCCAGGGCCAATATCTCTGGGATGCGGATGGCGTCCAGTACCTGGATGTCTATAACAACGTCGCCAGCATCGGCCACTGCCACCCCGCCGTGATCCAGGCCGTGGCCGCGCAGATGGCCGAGCTCAATACGCACACCCGCTATCTGCATGGCCGCATCGTCGACTACAGCGAGGCGCTGCTGGCCACGCTGCCCCCCGCCATCGACAAGGCCATGTATGTGTGCACGGGATCGGAAGCGAACGATCTCGCCATCCGCGTGGCGCAGGCCTATAGCGGCGGCATCGGCATCATCGTCACGCGTGAGGCCTACCACGGCACCAGCGCGCTGACCTCGGGCGTGTCGCCCGCGCTGGGCAGCGGCCAGCCCCTGGCGCCGTCCACGCGGCTGGTTCCCGCACCCGACCGCTATCGCGTCGACGCGCCGGATCTCGGCCGCTGGTTCGCCGCCCAGGTCCAGGCGCAGATCGACGACATGGCGGCGCACGGCATCACGTTCGCGGGGCTGCTGGTGGACTCGCTCTTCTCTTCCGACGGCGTCCTGCCCGGCCCCGCCGGCTATCTGCGCGAGGCGGTGGATGTCGTGCACCGGCGCGGCGGCGTCTTCATCGCCGACGAGGTCCAGCCTGGTTTTGGCCGCAGCGGCGAGGCATTCTGGGGATTTGCCCGCCACGGCGTGACGCCCGACGTGGTCACCACCGGCAAGCCCATGGGCAACGGCGTGCCGGTGGCCGGCCTGTTCGCCCGGGCGCCGGTGCTGGCCGCGTTCAGCGACAGCCTGCCTTACTTCAATACCTTCGGCGGCAACCCCGTCTCGATCGCGGCGGCGCAGGCCGTGCTGCGCGTCATCCAGGAAGAGGGCCTGCAGCAGCACAGCCTGAGCGTGGGGGGGCGGTTGTTGGCGGCCTTGCAGGAGCTCGGCACGCGGCACGAGGCGGTGGGGGATGTCCGCGGCGCGGGCCTGTTCATCGGGTTCGAGCTGGTGGCCGACAGGCAGACGCGCGCCCCGGACCGCGAACGGGCGCTGGATGTGGTCGAGGCGCTGCGCGCCCGCCGCGTGTTGACCTCGGTGGCAGGGCCGCACGGCAATGTGCTGAAGCTGCGGCCGCCGCTGGCGTTCCAGGCGGGCGATATCGATTGGCTGGTGGGGGCGCTGGATGAGGCGCTGGCGGTCACGGCGCAACAGGCGTAATGCGCAGGCGGTGAGATCGTCGGCCCCCCTGATGCTTGCTCAGGGCAACCCTGAGCAAGCATCAGGAACATCCAGCTTTCCACCGTTCACGTGGATGGACAAGACTCTGCCCACGCAGTCCAACCACAATAACGCTGGAGACACCGGTGAAACGCGCCATTTCCCTCATGCTTGCCCTGTCCGCCGCCACGACCTTCACCGCGCACGCGCAGGACTTCCCCAGGAAAACCATCACCATGATCGTCCCCTTCGCGGCGGGCGGTCCCACTGACCGCACCGCGCGCGACCTGGCCGAGGCATTGCGCGGCCCCCTGGGCGCCACGGTCGTCGTCGAGAACTCCTCGGGTGCGGGGAGCTCCGTCGGCTCGGCCAAGGTGGCGCGCGCCGCGCCCGATGGCTACACGCTGCTGCTCAATCACATCAGCATGTCCACCATGCCCGCGTTGCTGCGCAACCTGCCGTTCAGCGTGACGGACGACTTCGAGTACCTGGGCCTGGTCAACGACATTCCCATGACGCTGATCTCCCGCCCGACGCTGGAGGCCAATGATTACGCGCAACTGTCCGAATGGATCGGCAAGGCGCAAGGCAAGGTCAACATCGGCAATGCGGGCGTGGGCTCGGCCTCGCACCTGTGCGGCCTGCTGTACCAGTCGGCCACCCGGACCGAGATGGTCTCGGTGCCCTACAAGGGCACGGCGCCGGCCATCTCGGACCTGATCGGCGGCCAGATCGACCTGCTGTGCGACCAGAGCATCAACACCTTGCCGCAGATCCAGGGCAAGAAAGTAAAGGGCTTTGCCGTCACCACGGCCAAGCGCCTGGACACGCCCGCGCTCAAGGACCTGCCCACCTTGCAGGAGGTCGGCCTGAAGGACTTCGAGATCACCATCTGGCATGGCCTGTATGCGCCCAAGGGCACGCCGCCGGCCGTCACGAAGAAACTGAACGAAGCCTTGAAGACCGCGCTGAAGGATCCCGCCTTCATCAAGAAGACCGAGGACCTGGGTGCGCGCCTGATCAGCGATGCGCGCGTCGAGCCGGCGGAGCACAAGAAGTTCGTCCAGGCCGAGATCGCCAAGTGGACCCCGGTCATCAAGGCCGCGGGGGTGTACGCGGATTGACGCGGACAGGGCGGCTCCCGACGGCCGGGCCGCAGCCCTCCTGGCTGGCGGAATTGCCGCCGCTGGAGCTCGTCCGCGGCTTCGTGGCGGTGGGCCGCCGCCAGAGCGTCACGCACGCCGCGCGGGAGTTGGGCCTCAGCCAGTCGGCCGTCAGCCGGCAGGTCCAGGCCCTGGAGGCCGCGCTGGGCGTGAAGCTGCTGGTGCGGACCTATCGGGGGCTCGCTTTCACCGAAGCGGGCGAGAGACTCTTCCACCTGGCCGAGGAGGCCCTTCGGCAGCTGCACGGCGCCACGCTCGCCGCGCGCGGCGCGCCGCATGACGACCCCGTGACCTTGGCGGCAAGCGTCGGCATCGCCAGCCTGTGGCTGATGCCGCGCCTGCCCGCGCTGCGGGGGCGCCATCCCGATATCGCCCTGCGGCTGCTGGCCACCACGCGCCAGGCGGAGCCACGTCCCGAGCAAGCCGAACTGGTCGTGCGCTATGCGTCGCGCGCCATGTTGCCGGCGCGCGCGCGGCGGCTCTTCGACGAGGTGCTGGTGCCGGTGGCACATCCTGCGCTGGGCCTGTCTTCCTTGCGCGCGCCGACTGAGCTGGCAGGGGTTCCCCTGCTGGATTTCGAGGATCCCTTGCACCCCTGGCTGCAATGGGAGGACTGGCTGCAGGCCGTGCGCTGGCCGGCGCCGGCCAGTCCCCTGCTGCGCTTCAACCAGTACGACCTGGTGGTGCAGGCCGCGCTGGCTGGGCAGGGCGTGGCGCTGGGTCGCCTGGCGCTCGTCCAGCCCCACCTGGACAGCGGCCGGCTGCTTGCGCTGGCCGGCGCGCCGCAGGCACCGGCCAGCGGCCATTCCTATTGGCTGGTGCTGGCGTCCAACCGTCCGCGGCCCGCCGCGCTGCAGGTGGCCGACTGGATAGAAGCGGCGGCCTGCCTGCCGCAGGCCTGCGGCGCATGAGCCTGGCGCATGGGGCAATGCGACGCGCGCAATTTACCTGGCTTCATTTGCATCACGTCATAAGGTCGTTGGCCGGCGAGGCAAGCGCCGGTATCGTGACCATGGTCCTGCAGGCCGGCATCACCCCCAAGGAAACATGACCCGCGCGTCACGCGCCGGCAGCGTCCGTGCGCGCCGCCGCCCCGCGCCTGCCTTCAGGAAACGCCATGCCCACCGTTCTTGCCCACGCGCCACTGCCCGCCACCGGCCTGCTGGACCTGCGTCCCGCCACCGCCTATCTTGGCGCCGACGTCCACGGCATCGACCTTGCCGCGCCCCTGGATGACGAGACCGTCGCCGCCTTGCGCGCGGCCCTGCTGCAATGGAAGGTCCTGGTCTTCCGGGACCAGTCGCTGGACCACGCCCGCCATGTCGCGCTCGCCCGCCGCTTCGGCGAGCCCACCGTCGGCCATCCGGTATTCGGCTACGTGGAAGGGCATCCCCAGGTCTATTCGGTCGAGCGCGACCGTTACGACGCCCGCTACGAAGGCGAACTGCTGATCCGGCCCTGGAGCGGCTGGCATACCGATGTGACACCGGCCGTCGATCCGCCCTCGGCGTCGATCCTGCGCGCCGATACCGTGCCGCCCTATGGCGGCGACACGCAGTGGACCAACCTGGTGGCGGCCTATGCGGGGCTGTCGGCGCCCTTGCGCGGCTTGCTGGACACCTTGTGGGCAGTGCACAGCTTCCATCCGCCGGAAGGCCAGCGTCCCTTGCCCGCTTTCCTGGCGCAGGTCCGGCAGCGTCCGCTGGTCAGCCGTCATCCGGTCGTGCGCGTGCATCCCGAGACTGGCGAGCGCGCGCTCTTCGTCAACCCGCTCTTCGTTGACCGCATCGAGGGGCTGTCCCCGCGTGAAAGCGAGCAGGTGCTGGCCTTGCTCTTCGAGCACCTCGTGCGCCCGGAATACACCTTCCGCCTGCGCTGGAAACCGGGCACCGTGGTCTTCTGGGACAACCGCGCCACGGCACATGCCGCCCCGCGCGAGGTGCAGGCGCTGGGCGTGCCGCGCCAGCTGTTCCGCGTCACGCTGCGCGGCGACGTCCCGCGCAGCGTGCGTGGAGAGCCCTCGCAAGCCATCGAGGGCAGGCCGCTGGGCGGCAGCGACTGATCCCGCCCGATGGTGTCGCCCGGCGGCTGGCCAAGCCGCCGGGCGTTTCGTGCCCGCCGCCTTTCTCCTGGATATGCCATGACTCCCGACCTTCTGCGGCGTACCCGCCGCCTCATCGTGCTGGGGATGCTCAGCGTCCTGGGCCACGCCGCCCACGCCGAGGGCCGCCTGCGCATCGCCGACCAGTTCGGCATCGCCTATCTTCCGCTCTACGTCGCCCAGGCGCGGGGCCTGATCCAGAAACATGGCAAGGCCGCAGGCATCGACATACAGGTGGAATACATCCGCCTGTCTGGCGGCGCGGCGATCAACGACGCGCTGCTGGCCGGGCAGATCGATATCGGTTCGGCCGGCCTGGGGCCCCTGTTCACGCTCTGGGACCGCACGCGCGGCAAGCAGGACGTCAAGGGCGTCGCCTCGCTGGGCAATTTCCCCTATTACCTCGTCACCACCAATCCGGACGTGCGCACGCTTGCCGATCTGGGGCCCAAGGACCGTATCGCCGTGCCGGCGGTGGGGGTCTCCGTCCAGGCGCGCCTGTTGCAATTCGCGGCCGCCAGGCAGTGGGGAGACGCGGCCTACGACCGGCTGGACGCCTGGACGGTGGCGCTGCCGCACCCCGACGCGGCGGCCGCGCTCATCAAGGGCGGCACCGAGATCACCGCGCATTTCGGCAACCCTCCTTTCCAGGAACAGGTGCTGGCTGCCAATCCGCAGGCGCGCATCCTGCTGGATTCCTACGAACTGCTGGGCGGTCCGTCCACCGCCACGGCCCTGTACGCCACCACGCGTTTTCGCGAGGACAACCCGAAGACCTATGCCGCGTTCGTCGCGGCGCTGGACGAGGCCGCGCGTTTCATCCAGTCCAATCGGGAAGCTGCCGCCGACATCTACCTGTCGGTGTCTGGCGCGCGCACGCCGCGCGACGTCCTGCTGGCCGTGCTGGCCAAGCCCGAGATCGAGTTCCTCACCACGCCCCAGCGCACCCTGACGCTTGGGCGCTTCCTGCATCGCGTGGGCGCGTTGCGCCACGCGCCGGTCTCGGTCAGCGATTACTTCTTCGACGCACCGCACACCCGTGGCGGCAGTTGAACCGCCGCCCGCGCACGCGTGTCCACCCGTTACGCGCTCGCCCATCGCAAGCAGGAGCGGGCGCGCGTGCCGGGTAGCACGCCGTTGCGCCGCGATACATCGGTTACTGCAAAGGGCCTGACCTGCACTTAACGTGGCCGGATGCGGATACCAAGGGGCGCATCATGGCGACACGAACCATCTGGAAAGGCGCGATTTCCTTCGGGCTGGTGCACGTGCCCGTGGGCCTGCACACGGCCACGACCGAATCCGGCGTGGATTTCGACTGGCTGGACAAGCGCACCATGGACCCGGTGGGCTACAAGCGCATCAACAAGCGCACTGGCAAGGAAATCGATCGCGACAACATCGTCAAGGGCGTCGAATACCAGGACGGCAAGTATGTCGTGCTGTCGGCCGACGAGATCGAGCAGGCCTATCCGCGCACCACGCAGACCATCGAGATCGACCGTTTCGTCGATGCTGCCGCGGTGCCGTTCGTGTTCCTGGAGCGGCCCTATTACCTTGCGCCGCTGAACAAGGGCCACAAGGTCTATGCGCTGTTGCGCGACACGCTCGCCAAGTCCGGCAAGATCGGCATCGCACGCGTGGTGATCAATACCAAGCAGCACCTGGCCGCGCTGATCCCGGCGGGCGACGCCCTGGTGTTGAACCTCCTGCGCTGGGGCGACGAGGTCAAGGCGATGGACGACCTGGACCTGCCCGCGCAGGATGCCAAGCGTTATGCCCCAAGCGCCAATGAATTGAAGATGGCGAAGATGCTGGTCGATGACATGACGGGCGAGTGGCAGCCCGAGGCGTTCCGGGACGAGTTCAAGCACGCGGTGATGTCGCTGGTCGAGAAAAAGGCCAAGGCGGGCAAGGCCAAGACCGTGTTCGAGCCCGAGGAAGAGGCCCCTGCCTATGCGGACAACGTCATCGACCTGACCGAGCTGCTGCAACGCAGCCTGAAGGGGCGTGGCGGCACGCGCAAGCCAGCTGCGGCCAAGAAAGCGGAGAAGGCGCCGGCGAAGCCCGCGAAACGGGCCGGCAGGAAGGCCACCAGGACCACCGCGACGAAGCCCGCCGCGAAGAAGACGCGCAAGGCGGCGTAAGCCATGGCCGATACGCTCAAGGCCTATCGCGCCAAACGTGATTTCACGTTGACCGCCGAGCCCGCCGACGGCGGCCAGGCGAACCCCGATGCGCGGGCTTTCGTCATCCAGAAACACTGGGCCAGCCGGCTGCACTATGACCTGCGCCTGGAACTGGATGGCGCCATGAAGAGCTGGGCGGTGCCCAAGGGCCCCAGCTATGACCCGGCGGTCAAGCGCATGGCCGTGCAGGTCGAGGACCATCCCATTGCCTATAACCAGTTCGAAGGCGACATCCCCAAGGGCCAGTACGGCGCGGGCAAGGTCATCATCTGGGACGAAGGCACGTGGGCACCCGTGGGCGATCCCCGTACCGGTTATCGCAAGGGTCACCTGAAGTTCGCGCTGCACGGCAGGAAGATGCAAGGCGGCTGGGCGCTGGTGCGCATGAAGGGCAAGGACGAGAAGCAGCCGCCCTGGCTGCTCATCAAGGAGAAGGACGCGCTGGCGCGTGCCGAGGACGATTTCAACGTGGTGGAGGCCTTCCCGGACAGCGTGGTGCCCTTGCGCAAGGCCGCGGGCTCGGGTGAACTTCCCGGCGTTGCGGCGGGCCTGCCCGGCGCGCTGTCGCCGCAACTCGCCACCCTCGCCGACGCCGTGCCGGGCTCCCGGCGCGAGTGGCTGTACGAGATCAAGTTCGACGGCTACCGCATCCTGGCAAGGGTGGAAGGAGAAGACGTCCGGCTCTACACCCGCAACGGCCACGACTGGACAGCGCGCATGCCGCGGTTGGCCAGGTCCTTGGCGCGGCTGGATGCGCGGTCCGCGTGGATCGATGGCGAAGTCGTGGTCCTGGCCGAGAACGGCGCCCCCAGCTTCCAGGCCTTGCAGAACGCCTTCGACAGCGAGCGCACCGCAGATATCGTCTTCTATGCGTTCGACCTGCCTTACCTGGGCGGGCGCGACCTGCGCGGCGAGCCGCTGTCGGTGCGCAGGCATTGGCTGGAAAAGCTGATGTCGCGGTCCCGCGATGACCAGCTGCGCTTCAGCGAGGCGTTCGACGCGGCGCCATCGCAGCTTGCCGCCACGGCCTGCAAGATGGGCCTGGAGGGCATCATCGCCAAACGCGAGTCGTCGCGCTACGTCTCGCGCCGCAGCCCTGATTGGCTGAAGATCAAGTGCGCCAGGCGGCAGGAGTTCGTCGTGGTGGGGTACACCGCGCCCAAGGGAGGGCGTAGCGGCTTTGGCGCGCTGTTGCTGGCGGTGCACGATGCGCAGGGCGGCTTGCGCTACGCGGGCCGGGTCGGCTCGGGCTTCGATGCCGCGGGCCTTGCCCGCATGAAGCAGCAGCTGGATGCCTTGCGTGCCACGGCGCCGCCGCTTCAGGGGCCGACAGGCGCGGGCGGCGGGATCACCTGGGTGGCGCCGCGCATCGTCGTCGAGGTGTCGTTTGGCGAGTGGACGTCCTCCGGGCACGTGCGCCAGGCGGTCTTCCGCGGCGTGCGCGAGGACAAGCCCGCACAGTCGATCACGAAGGAGGCACCCATGACAGCCAGGCGTGCGAAAGCGCTTGCGAAGAAGCCCGTGGCTGCCAAGCGCCGCATCCGCGGCACGGCGCCGGAAGGCGATGGGAAGCTGGGCAGGCTAACGCATCCCGAGCGCGTCATCGATCCGTCCACCGGGCTGACGAAGCTCGACCTGGCTCGCTATTATGCGCAGGCCGCGCCGCTGATCCTGCCGCAACTGAAGAACCGCCCCGTGTCTTTCCTGCGGGCGCCGCAGGGCATCCACGAGGAACAGTTCTTCCAGAAGCACAAGGAAGCCCGGATCCCCGGTGTGCGGGACCTGCCGCGAAGCCTGGACCCGGACCACGCGCCGCTGATGGAGGTGGCCACGCCCCAGGCCTTGCTGTCTGCCGTGCAGATGAACGTCGTCGAGTTCCACACCTGGAACGCCAGCAAGACGGTCATCGGCAAACCGGACCGCCTGCTGTTCGACCTGGACCCGGGCAAGGGCGTGGCGTGGCTTGCGGTGAAGGAAGGCGCGACCCTGCTGCGCTCCCTGCTCGAGGAGATCGGGCTGCGGGCCTGGCTGAAGACGAGCGGCGGCAAGGGACTGCATGTGGTCGTGCCGCTGCGGCGGCAATACGCGTGGGACACGGTCAAGGATTTCTCGGCCGAGATCGTGCGCCACCTGGCCCGGACCATTCCCCAACGCTTCGTCGCCAAGAGCGGCCCTCGCAACCGAGAGGGAAAGATCTTCGTCGACTACCTGCGCAACGGCTTCGGTGCCACCACCGTCGCCGCATGGTCCGCGCGGGCGCGGCCGGGGCTGGGGGTGTCGGTTCCCATCGGCTGGGATGAGCTCGACAGCCTGGAAAGCAGCGCGCAGTGGACGATCGCTGACATCGGGGAGCGTCTCGATGTGGGGAACGCGCCCTGGTCGGACTACGCGCCGCAGGCGATCGGCCGGGCGATGAAGGCGATGGGCATGGCATGAATACGCCGGGCCGCAAGATGGACAAGCCCCCGCCCGGCTGCGTACCATCCAGGCGACCTTGCCACGGATGCCCCACATGCAATTCTCCTACCGCTACGAGCGCGCCGACTTCGTACACGGCTGCATCGCCCTGATGCGCCCGCCGCTCGCGCGGCGCATCCTGCTGCAAGCCGCCTGGATCGCGCTCGTGCTGGGGCTGGTGCACTGGGCCGACCCGGGCCGGCCGCGCGGCACGGCGCTGGGCCTGCTGTTCTCCGGCGGATTGAACGGGTGGATCTATGCCGCCTTCCTCGGCTGCGCGGTGGCGTTCTGGTTCAGCACGGAACTCTTCGGCTGGCTCATTTGCGCGCCGATCTTTTCCCGCAACGCCCTGGCGCGCAAGGACGTCAATTTGGTCCTGAGCCAGGAAGGCCTGTGGGGCGGCACCCGTGACGTGAACGTGAACGTCAGTTGGGCGGCCGTGCAGCGCATCGTCGAGACGCGCCACATGATCGTCTTCGTGCTGTCGGGCAGGGAAGGGGTGATGCTGCCCAAGCGGGTGCTGCCCGGGCATGTGACGGTGGCGGAGTTGTGGGCGGAGATCGAGCGGCTGGCGGGGCGAGGCGTGAAGGTGGTGCGGCGCTAGGAATATCGGAAATATCGATATTTTAAATTTATCGGAATTGGCGATAATTGCTTTTTATCGGAATTAGCGATAAATTGTTTTTATCGATATTTCCGATGCTCCCATGGCCAAACTTTCCTCCCCTGACCAAGCGGGCCGCCTCCTGGCCGCCCGCCGCAAAGCGGCCAAGCTGTCGCAGGCTGAAGTGGCTGCCCGGCTGGGTATCAGCCAGAATCGCCTGTCCGAATTGGAAATGGAGCCCGGCCAATTGACGCTGGGGCGCTTCCTGGCCCTGGCCAGCCTGCTCGGCCTGGAGGTGTGCCTGCAAGAAAAAGCTTCTGCGCCTGCCGCGCGCTCCGAGTGGTAAGGCGGCATGGGACGTTTACCGCATCATCAGTCCCTGGGGGTTTGGGCGAATGGCGTGCAGGTCGGGCGCTGGGTTGTCGCGCCGCACAAGCCTGATGCTTTTTTCTACGACCGGTCCTGGGCGGAGAGCCCAGCCGGGCGACCGTTGTCGCTGTCCCTTCCCATCCCCTTCGACGATACGCCCATACAGGGCGACGTCGTCCGGCATTTCTTCGACAACTTGCTGCCCGACAGTGATGTGATCCGTGAGCGCTTGCAGGCAAGGTTCCGGACGGATAGCACGGGTGCTTTCGACCTGTTGCAGGCAATCGGGCGAGAGTGCGCAGGGGCAGTGCAATTGCTGCCGGCTGGAGATGTGCCATCCAGTATCCATGATATTCAGGCAAAGCCCCTGAGTGAGCAGGAGGTTGCGCAACTGTTGCGTGGCACCGTTGGGGGCGGAGGGATACTGGGGCAACGTGACGAGGATGATTTCCGGATTTCCATCGCTGGCGCGCAGGAAAAAACAGCCTTGTTGTGGCATGACGGCCAGTGGTGCAAGCCTTTGGGCGCAACGCCCACCACGCATATTTTCAAATTGCCGCTGGGGCTCGTGGGCAATCGCCGTGCAGACATGCGCACATCCGTCGAGAACGAGTGGTTGTGTGCGACTTTGCTTTCAGCATTTGGCCTCTCAATGGCAGAGTGCCAGATCGCCCGTTTCGAAGACCAGAAAGCGTTGGTCGTGACGCGTTTCGACCGCAAGCGAGCAGCAGCGGGACATTGGTTGCGCTTGCCTCAAGAAGACTTTTGCCAGGCCACGGGACTGCCATCCAGCCGAAAGTATGAAGCGGACGGCGGGCCGGGCGTGCTGAAAATAGGCAGCATCCTTCAGCAGTCGGAAGCCCCCCAGCATGATCTGCATCAACTGATGCAGGCACAGTTGCTCTTTTGGATGCTGGCTGCCACGGATGGTCATGCCAAGAACTTCTCGATCTTCCTGCTGCCGGGGGGGCGCTACCGGTTAACGCCCCTCTACGATGTGCTGTCGGCGTGGCCGGTGGCAGGCAAAGGGCCAAACCTGATGGACCCTCACAAATTGAAGTTGGCCATGGCGCTGCATGGGCAGAACGTGCACTACAGGTTGAAGGACATCCAGCGCAGGCATTTCGGCGTGACGGCCCGGCGCTGCGGTCTTGGCGGCGACATGGAAGCGGTGATCGACGCGACGGTGACGCGGGTACGGCCAGTACTGGATGAAGTTGCCGGGCGCTTGCCCAAAGACTTTCCTGAGGATGTGTTTAGCACGATCTCTCAGGGGATGCTGGCGTCCGCGGAAAAGCTCGCGCGCGCACCCGCGGGTTGATTGATCCTGGCACCGCTGTCTGCGCCATCGTTGTTTACGACCGCTGTTTTGTGGCAACTCATCCCGTAAATGCTTGAAATCCTTGGCCGGAATGCAAAAAACCCAGCGCAAAGGCTGGGTTTCTCGACTTGAATCTTGGTGGCCTGGGGCGGAATCGAACCACCGACACGCGGATTTTCAATCCGCTGCTCTACCAACTGAGCTACCAGGCCGCTGAGAGGCGAAACTATACACCATATTCCGGACGCATGCAGCGTTCCTGCAACGTACCGGTACGGCAAAGCGGGCCGACACCACCCCCAGGCGCTATAATCCTCCGTTGTCAGCGGTTACAAATCGCGCCTGTTAAGCCGCGCGCACCTGCCACGATGTCCGTCGATGTTCTCACCTTCGGTTTGAACCACACCTCCGCCCCGGTCTCGGTGCGCGAGCGCGTGTCCATGCCGATCGAATTGCTCAAGCCCGCGCTGGCCGGCTTGCGTTCGGCCTTTGGTGGGCGCGTCAGCGAGGCGGCCATCCTGTCCACCTGTAATCGCACCGAGGTCTACTGTGCGGCCGATCCCTCGGTCTCGGAACAGCTGCCGCAGTGGCTGGCCGACTTCCACAGCCTGGCCGCCGGCGACCTGGACCCCCACCTTTATCGCCATGACCGCGACGGCGCCGTGCGTCACGCTTTCCGCGTGGCCAGTGGCCTGGACTCCATGGTGCTGGGCGAGCCGCAGATCCTGGGCCAGATGAAGGACGCCGTGCGCACCGCCGGCGAGGCCGGTTCGCTGGGCACCCTGCTGCACCAGCTGTTCCAGCGCACCTTCTCGGTGGCGAAGGAAGTCCGCTCGCAGACCGCCATCGGCGCCAATTCGGTGTCCATGGCCGCCGCCGCCGTGCGGCTGGCCGAGCGCGTGTTCGGCGACCTGAGCCAGGCCCGCACGCTCTTCATCGGCGCGGGCGAAATGATCGATCTCTGTGCCACCCACTTCGCCGCGCGCAAGCCCGCCGGCATGGTGGTGGCCAACCGCACGCTCGAGCGTGCCGAAACGCTCGCGGGCAAGTTCTCCGCCACCACCATGCGCCTGACCGACCTGCCCGAGCGGCTGGCCGAGTTCGACGTGGTGGTGTCCTGTACGGCCAGTTCCCTGCCCATATTGGGCCTGGGCCTGGTCGAGCGCGCCACGCGCAAGCGCCGTCACCGCCCCATGGTGATGGTCGACCTGGCCGTGCCGCGCGACATCGAACCCGAGGTTGCCCGCCTGGGCGACGTCTATCTGTATTCGGTCGATGACCTGGGCAAGCTCGTGCAAAGCGGCGCCGACGCGCGCCGTGCCGCCGTGGTGCAGGCCGAGGCCATCATCGACACGCGCGTGGACAACTTCATGCGCTGGATGGCCACCCGTGCGGTGGTGCCCGTCATCCGCGATCTGCACCAGGCCGCGGCCGACGTGCAGGGCGCTGAACTCGAACGCGCCAGGCGCCTGCTGGCGCGCGGCGAGTCGCCTGAGGCCGTGCTGGAGCAACTGGCCCACGGGCTCACGCAGAAGTACCTGCACGGCCCCCTGGCCGCGCTGCATCAAAGCCAGGACGCAGACCGCGAGCAGCTCATCGAGATGCTGCCCCGCCTCTTCCCCTCGCGCGACATGCGCCGGTAGCGGCGCTCCCTGTCCTTGTCGCTCGCCCGGACGCCGCCGCGCTTGCAGCGCGCCGTCCGCGTTCCTTCCCGAATTCCCCAAGCCCGTCCTTATGAAACCGACCATGCGTGCCCGGCTGGAGCAGTTGTCCCGCCGCCTTGTCGAACTCGATGCCCTGCTTGCCGACCCTGACGCCGCGCAGGACATGGAGCGTTTCCGCAAACTGTCGCGCGAGCGCGCCGACGTCGAGCCCGTGGCCAACGCGTTTTCCGCCTATACCCGCGCGGAGGACGACCTGGCCACCGCGCAGCAGATGTTGTCGGATCCGGAAATGAAGGCGATGGCGCAGGAAGAGATCGAGACGGCCAAGGCCGCCATCGAGCAATTGGGCGCCGACCTGCAGATCCTGCTGCTGCCGCGCGACCCCGATGACAACCGCAGCGTGTTCCTGGAAATCCGTGCGGGCACGGGCGGCGATGAAAGCGCGCTGTTCTCGGGCGACCTGCTGCGCATGTATTCCCGCTATGCCGAGCAGCAGGGCTGGCGCGTGGAGCTGATGTCCGAAAGCCCGTCGGAGCTGGGCGGCTACAAGGAAGTGGTGGCGCGCATCGAAGGCGAGGGCGTCTATGGCCGGCTGAAGTTCGAGTCCGGCGCGCACCGCGTGCAGCGCGTGCCCGCCACCGAGGCGCAAGGCCGCATCCACACGTCGGCCTGCACGGTGGCCGTGCTGCCCGAGGCCGATGCCGCGACCGACATCGTCATCAATCCGTCCGACCTGCGCGTGGACACCTTCCGCGCCAGCGGCGCGGGTGGCCAGCACATCAACAAGACCGATTCGGCCGTGCGCCTGACCCACTTGCCCACGGGGCTGGTGGTGGAGTGCCAGGACGACCGCTCGCAGCATCGCAACCGCGAGAAGGCCATGCAGGTGCTGGCGGCGCGCCTGAAAGACCAGCAGCAGCGCGAGCGCCAGAGCAAGGAAGCCGCGCAGCGCAAGAGCCTGGTGGGCTCGGGCGACCGTTCCGAGCGCATCCGCACCTACAACTACCCGCAAGGCCGCCTGACCGATCACCGCATCAACCTGACGCTCTACAAGCTGCAGGCCATCCTGGAAGGCGATCTTCAGGAACTGACCGGCACCCTGCTGGCCGAGCACCAGGCCGCGCAACTGGCCGCCCTGGGCGAAGAGGCGTAAGGCGCGTCGTGGGCGCCGCCGCAACCACCGTGCGCGGGCTGATGGCCGATTGCGGCCTGCCGCGCCTGGAGGCCCGCATGCTGCTGGAACGCGTGCTGGACAAGCCCCGTGCATGGCTGCTGGCGCATGACACCGATGTGCTGGCGCCCGGCCCCGTGGCGGCTTTCCAGGCCCTGTGCGCCCGCCGCCTGGCCGGCGAGCCGATGGCCTACCTGCTGGGGGAACGCGAATTCATGGGCCATGTCTATGCCGTGGCGCCGGGCGTGCTGATCCCGCGGCCGGAAACGGAACTGCTGGTCGAGACGGCGCTCGAATGCCTGGCAGGGCAGCAGGCGCCGCGCGTGCTGGACCTGGGCACCGGCAGCGGCGCGATCGCCGTGGCCATTGCCCTGGCCCGGCCCGATGCCCACGTCACGGCCACCGACGCCAGCCCCGAGGCGCTGGCGCAGGCGGGCGCCAACGCCCAGCGCCTGGGGGCGCCCCGGGTGCGCTGCCTGGCAGGCGACTGGTATGCCGCGCTGCCCGATGGCGACGCGCCGTTCGACCTGATCGTGTCGAACCCGCCCTATATCGCCGCCGGCGACGTCCACCTTGAGCAGGGCGACCTGCGCCACGAGCCGCGCGGCGCGCTGACCGACGAAGCCGATGGGTTGTCGGCGCTGGCGCGCATCGTGGCCGGCGCACGGGCCTGGATGGCGCCAGGCGCCCGTCTCTGGCTGGAACACGGCTGGGACCAGGCCGCTGCCGTGCGGCAGTTGCTGGCCGATGCAGGCTTCCGGAACGCGGCCAGCCGCCGCGATCTGGCCGGCATCGAGAGGATTTCCGGCGCAAACCTATAATCCCGGGGAGTCCCGGGTCCGGACGTCGGGGTTGCCTGCCCGATACCGGCCATTTACCCCAGGCAAAATCCTAGGCCGGCCACGCGCCGGCGCATCTGCGAGTCAACCATGAGCGACGACGTGCAAACCTTCATCCGCGATACCGTCACGCAGCACCCCGTGGTGCTGTTCATGAAGGGTACCGCCCAGTTCCCGCAATGCGGCTTCTCCGGCCGCGCCATCCAGATCCTGAAAGGCTGTGGCGTGCGCAAGCTCATCACGATCAACGTGCTCGAGGACGAGGAAGTGCGCAGCGGCATCAAGAGCTACTCGAGCTGGCCGACCATTCCCCAGCTCTACGTCTCGGGCGAGTTCGTGGGCGGTTCGGACATCATGTCCGAGATGAACGAAAGCGGCGAGCTGAAGAAGCTGCTCGACGCCGCCGGGGCCACCGAGTGACACCCGACCGCCGGCGGCTGGTCGTCGGCATCACCGGCGCCACGGGCGCGCTCTATGGCGTGCGCCTGCTCCAGGCCGCCCGGCGCGTGCCTGACGTCGAGACGCACCTGGTCGTCTCGGCGGCGGGCGCGCTCAACCTGCAGCACGAGCTGGACCTTTCCCGCAACGAGGTCCACGCCATGGCGGACGTGGTCCACAGCGTGCGCGACATCGGCGCCACGCTGGCCAGCGGCAGCTTCCGCTCGACCGGCATGGTGGTTGCGCCGTGCTCCATGCGCACGCTGGGCGCCATCGCCCACGGCCTGGCGGACAACCTGATCACCCGCGCGGCCGACGTGGTGCTGAAAGAGCGCCGGCGGCTGGTGCTGATGGTGCGCGAGACGCCCTTCAATCTGGCGCACCTGCGCAACATGACGGCCGTCACGGAAATGGGCGGCATCGTCTTCCCGCCCTTGCCGGCCTTCTATCACCGGCCCCAGTCCATCGAAGAGATGGTCGACCACAGTGTGGCGCGGGTGCTGGATCTTTTCGATATCGATGTCGGCGGCCCGCGTTGGGCAGGGCTGTCGCCGTCCGCGGAACCGAGCTGATGAAAGACTCGAACAATTTCTTCCGGCTGCAGAACCGCCTGGAATCACAGGCCGGCAAGGCCATCGCCGATTTCAAGATGATCGAGGACGGCGACCGCATCCTGGTGTGCATGAGCGGCGGCAAGGACTCGTACACCATGCTGTCGGTCCTGAGCGCCCTGCAAAAGCGCGCGCCGGTGAATTTCGAGCTGATCGCGATGAACCTGGACCAGAAGCAGCCGGGTTTCCCTGAAGAGGTGCTGCCGGCCTATCTGGAAAGCACGGGCGTGGCCTATCGCATCGTCACGGCCGACACCTATTCCATCGTGAAAGAGAAGGTGCCCGAGGGCAAGACGACCTGTTCGCTGTGCTCGCGCCTGCGCCGCGGCATCATCTATCGCACGGCCAAGGAGCTGGGCGCGAACAAGATCGCGCTGGGCCACCACCGCGACGACATCGTCGAAACCTTCTTCCTGAACATGTTCTTCGGCGGCAAGCTGAAGGGCATGCCGCCCAAGCTCGCCACCGATGATGGCGCGCACGTGGTGATCCGCCCGCTGGCCTATTGCAGCGAGTCCGACATTGCCCGCTACGCGGCCGACATGGCGTATCCCATCATCCCGTGCAACCTGTGCGGCTCGCAGGAGAACCTGCAGCGCCAGAAGGTGAAGGAGATGCTGGTCGCGTGGGAACGCGAGACCCCGGGCCGCGTCGATAGCGTGTTCCGCGCGCTGACGCAGGTGGTGCCGTCGCACCTGGCGGATACCTCGCTGTTCGACTTCAAGGGACTGGCGTCGAATCTCGCGACGATCGATGAGGAGTCGCTGTTCGGGCGGGCGGCTTATGAGCAGGATGCGCTGGTGTTTTCGCATGCTGGCGAGACTGCGATTTCTTTTGTGCGGCCGGTGGGTCGGGTGGGTGGGGTTGCGTAGGTCGTTGCGTAGTCTGTTGCGTAGTCTGTTGCGTAGTCTTCTGTGTAAACCGCCAGGTTGACGGCCGCCGAGGGTGGTCGTGCCGTCGGTCGCCTGCCGCGGGGTGCGGCGCCCACAGCGCCGCGCCCCCCGCAGAAGGCGCCCGCCGTCCCGCCCACCCTCGACGTCCTGCATTGGGGTGATCTGTACCGGAGTCAGCCACCGGAGTCCTGCTCGCATTCTGGCCCGCGCTCACTGTCCGCCCGAAGATCTTGGCTTGCCGCTCACCAATGGGCGCCCACAGCGCCCATTGGTGAGCATTCGGAAAAGCAAAAGGGCAGCTTTTGGGAGAGGGGGAAGGGGAGTGGAGGTGGGTGGCATCGCGCTTCGGGCGGGGGCCCCCGTCAGGCTGCGTTGTCTGCTTGGAGGCGTTGCTCCATTGTCGTGGCTGAATGGCGGGAGTCTTGCGCGGGCAGAGGCACCGAGACATTGACGAGCCTGCGGTTTCGGCCGCCCCATGCGGATGGTGGAGCAGTCGCCCCAAGCAGATAATGCCGCCAAGCGGCGCCCGTAGCTCGAAGCGCGCCGCCTCCCCCCTCCAACCCCCGCCCCCACTCTCTCAAAAGCTGCCCCTATTGCTTTTCCGAATGCTGACCGGTGGGCGCTGTGGGCGCCCTCCGGTCAGCGGCAAGCCGAGATCTTCGGGCGGGCAGCGAGCGCAGGGCAAGAATGCGAGCAGGACTCCGGTGGACGACTCCGATCCAGAACCCCTAAGCGCAGGACGTCGAGGGTGGGCGGGACGGCGGGCGCCTTCTGCGGGGGGCGGGGCGCTGTGGGCGCCCCACCCCGCGGCAGGCGACCGACGGCACGACCACCCTCGACGGCCGTCAACCCTGCGGTCTCCTCTCACCCCCAAAGCCTAATACGTAGTTTCATACGTAGCTGCACGTATTGATGTACGGGCATGCCAAGTCACACACTGGAAAAAAGAACGACAACCCAGTGCGGAGAGACAAGACATGTCAGGCACCTCGGTATCCATCGTCGGCAGCGGGCACACCCCTTTCGGGCGCCTGGACGCCTTGAACCTGGAACAGCTCATCGTCATGGCCGCGACAGAGGCCATCGAGGACGCGGGGGTGGACCCCGCTGACATCGATGCGGTGTTCCTGGGCAACTTCAATGCCGGACTGGTGCCGGATGCCTTTGCGGCCTCGCTGATCCTGCAGGCTTCGCCCGCCTTGCGCTTCAAGCCCGCGGTGCGCTGCGAGAACGCCTGTGCGTCCGGCGCGGCGGCCATTCACGCGGGCCTGCGCGCCCTGCAGGCAGGCGCAGCCCGGACCGTGCTGGTCGTCGGCGCGGAAAAAATGACCTCGCGCAGCACGCCGGAAGTCACCGCGGCACTGGCGGGTGCGGGTTACAAGAACGATCCTGAAGAAGCCGCGCTGAGCTTTCCGCAGTGCTTCGCGTTGGCGGCGCGCGAGTACACCGCGCGCTACGAAGATCCGCTGCCCGCCATGGCGGCCATCGCCGCCAAGAACCACGGCAATGCCATGCACAATCCGCTGGCGCAGATGCATCGCGCGGTGGACGTGGCCTTCTGCAATACGGTCTCCGACAAGAATCCGCTGATTGCGCCGCCCTTGCGGCTGACCGACTGCTCGCTCATCACCGATGGCGCGGCGGCCATCGTCATGACGCGCAGCGACGCGGCCACGCGCTTTCCGCGCGCGGTCACCCTGCGCGCCGCCGAGCACGTCAGCGATTTCCTGCCGCTGGGCGGACGCGACCTGCTGGCCTTCGAGGGGCCGGCGCGCGCGCTGCGCCAGGCGTATGCCGCAGCGGGCATCCACGTGAACGACCTGGATTTCGCCGAGGTGCACGATTGCTTCACCATCGCCGAGCTGCTCATCTATGAAGCCATGGGGCTGACGCCTGCCGGGCGCGGCCGGCAGGCGCTGGACGACGGCATCGTGCTGCGCGATGGCCGCCTGCCGGTGAACCTGTCCGGCGGGCTGAAGGCCAAGGGCCATCCGGTGGGCGCGACGGGCGTGTCGATGCACGCGCTGGCCTATCGCCAGCTGACCGGGCAGGCGGGCGACATGCAGCGCAAGGACGCCAGCCTGGGCCTGGTCTTCAACATGGGCGGCGCGGCGGTGGCCAGCTATGCCTCGGTGCTCGAAGCTGCCCGGGCGTAAGGGCGCGCCATGAACATTGCCAATTGGCTGCATGCGGCCGCGCTGTCGCACCCGCGCAATCCGGCGCTGTACCGCGGCACGCAGCTGCATGCGGACTATGACGCCTTCGCGCGCCATGCGGCCGGGCTGGCGCGGTGGCTGCGCGATGCGCACGGCGTGACCGAGGGCGCACGTGTCGCGCTCTTCATGAAGAATCGCGTCGAATACCTGGAGCTTTTCTATGCCTGCTGGTGGCTGGGCGCGATCGCCGTGCCGGTCAACCCCAAGCTCCATCCCAAGGAGGTGGGCTGGGTCCTGCGCGACGCGGGCGCGCATGCCGTGCTGACCGACACGCACGAAGACCTGCCGCCTGAAGCCGTGCCTGACGGCTGCCTGCACCTGGCGGTCGATGGCGATGCGTTCCTGCGGGCCGCGCGGGCGGGCCTGGACGCGCCGCTGCCGCCGCCCCGGGTGTTGCCGCCCGATGCCTTGGCATGGCTGTTCTATACCTCCGGCACCACGGGCAGGCCCAAGGGCGTGATGCTGTCGCATCGCAACCTGGTGGCGATGGCGCTGTGCTACGCGGCCGACATCGAGACGGTGTCGTCCACCGACAGCATGCTCTATGCCGCGCCGATCTCGCACGGCGCGGGCCTCTATCACTTCATGTACGTGCGCCGCGCGGCGCGGCACGTGGTGCCGGCCAGCCGCGGCTTCGATCCCATCGAGATCCTGGATCATGCGCGTGATGGCGGCTCGCTGTCGCTGTTCGCCGCGCCCACCATGGTCAAGCGCCTGGTCGAGGCGGCGCGCGCGGCGGGCCGCGACGGCACCGGGCTGCATACGGTGATCTATGGCGGCGCGCCCATGTATTTCGCCGACATCGACGAGGCCCTGCGGGTGCTGGGGCCACGGTTCGCGCAGATCTATGGCCAGGGCGAGAGCCCCATGACCATCACCGCGCTCACGCGCGAGTGCATCGCCGACACCTCGCATCCGCGCTGGCGCGCGCGCATGGCGTCGGTGGGGCCCGCGCAAAGCTGCATGGCGGTGCGCATCGTGGATGCCGACATGAATACCCTGCCCGTGGGAATGGAAGGCGAGGTTGCCGCGCGCGGCGATGCCGTCATGGCGGGCTATTGGGGCAATGAGTCCGCCACGCGCGCCACGCTGGTGGAGGGCTGGCTGCGCACCGGCGACATCGGCCGCCTCGATGAAGAAGGTTTCCTGACGCTGACCGATCGCAGCAAGGACGTGATCATTTCGGGCGGCTCGAACATCTATCCCCGTGAGGTCGAGGAGGTGCTGGCGCGCCACCCCGGCGTGCGCGAGGTGGCGGTGGTGGGGGCGCCCAGCGAGGCCTGGGGCGAGGAGGTGGTGGCCTTCGTCGTGGCGCGCGAGGGCGCCACGCTGGACCCCGCAGACCTGGATCAATGGTGCCGCGGCGAGATCGCGGCCTTCAAGCGGCCCAAGCGCTATTGCCTGCGCGACGAGCTGCCCAAGAACAGCTACGGCAAGGTCCCCAAGACCTTGCTGCGCGAAGCCCTGCAGGCCGGCAAGGCAGGGTAGCCCGGCGCTTGCGCCGGGCGGGGGAACGCCGGTCCCACCCATCGAGGAGACACAACAATGAAAAGACGTGATTTCATCAAGACGGCAGGATTGCTGGCGGGCGTGGCGGCCCCCACGGTCTGGTCTGCCAGCGCCTGGGCCGCCAGCAAGCCGGTGCGCATCAAGTTCGACAGCTACATTTCCGAGACCGCGGGCCCCTCGCGGCTGGACGACTGGTTCCTGAAGGAGCTGGAGCGCCGCAGCAACGGCGCGGTGCAGGTGCGCCGCTATTGGGCGCAGTCGCTCAACAAGGTGGGCGAACACCTGTCGGCCGTGCGCGACGGCACCTCCGAGATGTCCTTGATTTCCCCGGGCTACTACCAGGCCCAGCTGCCGGTCACGCGCGGCCTGGACTGGTACTACCGCATGCAGCGGGCGGATGCCCTGCAACTGGTCTGCCGCGACCTCTACGCGCAGTTCGATCCGCTGCGCGCCGAGTGGGAGCAGCGCTATCGGTCCAAGGTCATGTACTGGACCAACTGGTACTACGCGCCGCTGGTCACGCGCGAGCCCATCCGGTCCATCGAGGACATCCGCGGCAAACGCATCCGTGGCTACGGCGTCGCCAACGACGTGATCCAGCGCCTGGGCGGCACCGCCGTGCCCATGGCCGCGCCCGAGGTCTACACGGCGCTGGAGCGCGGCGTGCTGGATGGCGTCTATGGTTTCGACTTCATCACGGCGGTGGCCTACAAGCTGCACGAGATCGCGCCGCATTTCACCGACATCGGCGATGGCCCGCACGGTCCGTCCGCCACCATCATCAACCTGCGTACCTGGGAGTCCTTCCCCGACCCGGTGAAGCAGGTCGCCGACGAGATCGTCGCGGAAATCTATGGCGGCAAGTACACCGAGATCTTCGATGCCGCCGCGCGCCAGTACCTGAAGACGGCACTCGCCGAAGGCGCGAAGTTCAGTTCCCTGCCGGCGGAGCAGAAGGCGCGTGCCAAGGCGCTGGTGCAGCCCGCCCAGGTGCAGTCGTGGGTGGACCGCGTGGCCAAGCCGGCGCGTGTCGATGGCGCCGCCATGCAGTCGCTGATCGACACGGCCATTGCCAAGTACGACCCCAAGGGCGCGTTGAAGCGTTTCGACGAGCTGGCCGCCGAGGCCTGAGGCCGCAGGCAGACCCGGGCCGGCGCGTGCGCGCCGGCCTGTCTCGCGGCATCGGCCGCCTACCCGTGGACGGCCTTGCGCCGAAGCACCATGACTCCCGATACCCTGCTTGCCAGGCTGCTGCGCCGCGTCGCCGACGCGATGGGCGCGATCGCCTTGCTTTTCCTGCTGTTCATGATGGTCGGCACCACCCTGGATGCGCTGGTGCGCACCATCGCCGGCCAACCCTTGCCCGGCGTCTTCGAGATGTCGGAGCTGAGCATGGTGATGCTCGTCTTCATGGGCCTGGGCTGGACCCAGCTCGATGATGCCCACATCCGCGTGACGCTGCTGAAGGGGCGCGTGCCGCCGCGCGTCTCGCGCGTGCTGGCGTCGCTGTCGTGGCTGCTGGGCGCGGTGGTGCTGGCGCTGCTGGCCTATCCGGCCACGGGCGACGCCGTCGAGTCGGTGGCCATCCGCGAATTCCGCTGGGGCTATGTCGAAGTGCCGATCTGGTGGACCAAGGTCTCGGTGGCCGTGGGCCTGTGGTTCGGCGCCCTGCAGATGCTGGTCAGCGCCGCCTGGGCGCTGTATCGCCCCTTGCCGCCGGACAGCCCCGTGCCGCCGGCGCTGACGCACTGAGGAGACGACCATGGATCCCATCGTCGCGACCCTGGTCGCCACTTGCCTCATCTTCGTCTTCATGCTGCTGGGCACGCCGGTCTTCGCAGCGCTGGGCCTGGCGGGCATCATCGGCATCGTGATGGTCGAGGACATCTTCTTCGTCCTGAACCGGCTGCGTTCGTTCTCCTATGCCCAGTCGGCCTCCTATCTGCTGACGGTGATTCCGCTCTTCATCCTGATGGGCGCCTTCGCGCACCACGCGGGCATCGGCACGCGGCTCTTCGACGTGGCGCGCAAATGGGTGGGCCACCATCGCGGCGGGCTCGCCATGGCCAGCGTCCTGACCTGCGCGGGCTTCGCGGCCACCTCGGGTTCCAGCGTGGCCACCGCCGCCACCGTCGGCTCGGTGGCCATCCCGGAGATGAAGAAGAACGGCTACGACGACCGGCTCTCGGCCGGCGCCATCGCCGCGGGCGGCGTGCTGGGCGTGCTGATCCCGCCCAGCGTGCTGCTCATCTTCTATGCCGCGCTCACCGAAGTGTCCGCCGGCGCCATGCTGGTGGCGGGCGTGCTGCCCGGCATCCTGTCCACGCTGGTCTTCATTGCCGGCATCTGGTTCATCACGGCCTCGGGCCGCATCGAGGCACCGGCCCTGCCGCGGCAGGGCTGGGGCGTGCGGCTGTCCTCGCTGAAGGACGGCTGGCAGGTGCTGGTGCTGTTTCTCATCGTGCTGGGCGGCATCTACCTGGGGGTGGTCACCGCCACCGAGGCCGCCGCGGTGGGCGCGTTCGCCGCGCTGATCATGCTGCTGTGCACGCGGCAGGCGCGCTGCAACCTGAAAGGGCGGCTGTACGAAAGCTTCCGCAATGCCATCACCACCACCGTGATGGTGCTCTTCACGATGCTGGGCGCGGGCATCTTCAGTTTCTTCCTGAGCCTGGTGCAGATCCCGCAGCAGATCGCCGAAGCCATCGTGGCCTCGGATGTGTCGCCGCTACTGGTGGTGGGGCTTTTCCTGTTGGCCTATTTTCCGCTGGGCATGTTCCTCGATGCCTTCTCGATGCTGGTCATCACGCTGCCCATCATGTTCCCGACGGTGGTGTCGCTGGGTTTCGACCCCATCTGGTTCGGCATCCTGGCCGTGAAGATGTGCGAGATCGGGCTCATCACGCCGCCCGTGGGGCTGAATGTCTTCGTCATCGCGGGGATAGACCGGACCACGCCGCTCACGCGGATTTTCCACGGCGCCTGGTGGTTCGTCATCATGGAGGTGGTCGCAACCGTTATCCTGTTCGCGTTCCCTGTCATCGTCACCATCCTGCCGGAGACGATGCTGGGCAAGTAGCGGCGTTGCGGCGTGGACATCTCCCCACGCCCCGCCACGGAAAAAGGAACAAGCATGCAAGCAGCAAGGCAATCCATCGCATTGATCACGGGCGGCGCGTCCGGGCTGGGCCGCGCGGCGGCGCTGGAACTCTCGCGGCGCGGCATGCGCGTGGCCGTGGCGGATCTGCGCGAGGATGCCGCACAGGCCTGCGCCGATGAGGTGGTGCGTGCGGGCGGCCAGGCGCTGGGCGTGGCCATCGACGTGACCGACGAGGCGTCGGTGGAAGCAGCGTTCCGGCGCGTGGAGGCCGAGCTGGGCCCGGTGGACGTGCTGGTCAACAGCGCGGGCATCCTGAACGTGGCACCTTTGCTGGACTATCCGCTGGATACCTGGGAGCGCGTCATGGCCATCAACGTCACGGGCACCTTCCGCTGCGCGCAGCGTGCCGGACGCGGCATGGCCGAGCGCGGCTATGGCCGCATCGTCAACCTGGCCTCCATCAGCGGCTTGCGCGCCGGCATCGGGCGGGTCGCCTATGGCACCTCGAAGGCCGCCGTCATGGGCCTGACGCGCCAGCTGGCCATGGAGCTGGGCCCCCACGGCATCACGGCCAATGCCATCGCGCCCGGGCCGGTCGTGACGGCCATGACCGAGTCCTCATACACGCCCGAGACCCGCACGGCCTTCGAGGCGATGATTCCCGCGGGCAGGCTGGGCACGCCCGAGGAAATCGCCGAGGCCATCGCCTTCCTGGCCTCGGAAGGCGCGGCCTACGTCAACGGCCAGACGCTGGCGGTGGATGGCGGCTACCTGGCGGGCGGTGTGGCGCGAACCGGGGCGGTCTCGCGTTGAGGCGGAAGGCGGGGCTGGCAGGCCCCGCCCTGCTCAGCCGTGCTGGACCATGACGATGCGCGAGACGAGTTCCGCGGTGTTCTTGGCATCCAGCTTGCGCATGATGCGCCCGCGGTGCACCTCCACCGTGCGGTGCGAGATGTTCAGCCGCGCGGCGATTTCCTTGCAGCTCAGGCCGTTCACCACATAGCTGGAGATCTCCCGTTCGCGGCGGGTGAGGTGGGCTGTCTTCAGCGGCGTGTCGGCGATCCGCTCGAAGCTCCAGATCATCAGGTCGAAGGGGTTGTGCACCGTGAGCGTGATGCCGCGCGCCCGTGCCCAGAAGATCTCGCGGCTGCGGTGCTGCATGAAGCGCTCATCCTCGTAGTAGCAATTGCGCTCGAGGTGCGCTAGGCAGCGCTCGCCGATCTCGTGGTAATCCGAGAGCGACGGATAGAGCTTCAGGATGGACTCGCCCACCAGTTCTTCGCGCGTGTAGCCGAAGAGATGGGCGAAGGCATGGTTGCACTCGGAGATACGGCGCGCGCTGCAGACCACCTGCGGGGCAGGGGACTCCTTGAAGGCAAGCAGCGCGAGTTGCGGGTCGCGCATGGGGTGTCTCCCGTCATGTTCCGCCGGACTCTGTGGCCGGTCGGCGCCGCGCGCGCATCGTGCCCGCTAGCGGCAGATATGGACCTCCACGCCGACCGCCGCACAATCCGAGAAAGCCATCGGCTTGCTGATGCGCAGTCGCACTGCCTGGATGTCCGCGAAGTCTGCGAGCAGGCGGGCCGCCACCTGCTCGCACAGGGTCTCGATGAGGTTCACGTGGGCCTGGGTGCATTCCTGCACGATGGCCTCGCGCAGGTGCCGGTAGTCCAGCACGCTGTGTATGTCGTGGTCGTCGACCGGACCGGGAATGCTCAGGTCGATCTCGGCATCGACGTGCAGCGGCTGCATCGCGCGCCGTTCGTGTTCGAGGATGCCGATGCGGGCGTCGAGCGCCAGCCGGGAGAAGAAAATGCGACGAGTGGACATGGGAAAAGCCGGAATGAAGTGCTGGGAATTGTAGTCCTGCTTGCCTGTCTACAATCCAGTCATTGAGGAAATCTGGGATATCGGGCACATGTTGCAGCACAGCGAGGCAGTGCAAGGCGGGCGCGGCCCGGCCGAGGCCGATGCCGGGGTCGATGCCGTGATCGTGGGCGCCGGCCCGGCGGGCGCCTCGTGTGCGCTCTGGCTGGCGCGCCTGGGCCTCACGCCGCTGTTGCTCGAGGCTGGCAATGCGCCCGGCGGCCTCGAGCGCGACAACCCCCATCCCGACAACTGGATCGCCGTGCTGCCCGACGTCACGGGCGCCCAGGTGGCGGACAACATCGCCCGCAGCCTGGCGCAGGCCGGGGTCGTGCCCAGGCTGGGCCAGCGCGTGCGCATGGCCCGTCCCGATCCCGCGGGCCTGCTGCTGGAAGGCGATGGCCCGCAAGGCGCCTGGACGTTGCGCGCGCCGCGGCTGGTCATCGCCACCGGCGTGCGCGCCCGGGGCCTGGATGACCGGCCGCCCCAGCCTTCGCCAGGCGTGCTGGTCGGGCCGGGCGGCCACATCGTCGCCCAGGACTACCAGGGCCTGTCGGTCGCCGTGCTGGGCGGCGGCGACAACGGTTTCGAGAACTACGACTACGTGCGCGCGCATGGCGCACGCACGGTGCACCTGTATGCCCGCAGCGTGCGTGCGCAACGCCAGTGGGTGGAGCGGGCCGACGCGTGCGACGTGCGTATCGGCGACTACACGGTCGACCCCGCGGGGCGCACGGTGAATGGCCAGGCCTACGACCTCATCCTGGTCTTCCACGGCTGGGCGCCGCAGGCCGATTTCGCGGACGGCCTGGCGCTGGCGCGCGACGCACGGGGCTTCATCCGCACCGATCCCGCCACCGCCGAAGCCAGCCTGCCGGGGGTCTATGCGATCGGCGAGGCCGCCCAGCGCATGCATCCCTGCGTGGTGACGGCCCTGGCCGATGGCGTGGTGGCCGCGAAGGCGATCCAGGCCCAGGTCGAGGCGGCGGCGGCCAGGCGGGCGTCTCGTAATAATCACCCATCTTCCGGCGATGCGTCGCCATGAACGGTCAAGTATCGGCATAATGTGTGCCGCTGCCCGCCACGGGCAGCCGCGACCGGGGAGAGGCAGATGGGTTTCGTCAACGAGGAAGTGCCGGCGCTGTACAAGGCCAAGCTGGCGGGCCACAAGAGCCCGCTGTGGCACCAGGCCCTGGACCTGTCCATGTGGACCGCCAACCAGGACGCCCACGCCTTCCTGATCTACGCGGGCCGCGACCGCGACGACAACACCCGCCTGTATTTCCTGTTCGGCCTGTACGACGTGCTGTACTACGTCCGCGTGGTGGAAACCATCCGGCCGGCAACGGGCGGCGGACAGGCCTACGCCTACTCGAAGTTCTCCATCACCGCGGCGGACCACCGCCCCTTCGACGACGCGCCCTGTCGGGCACAGGTGCGCGAGGCCCTGAAGGTCTTCGCCGGCTTCTACGGCATCATGCCCGCGCAGTCCGTGCACTGCGATTTTTGAGCGGAATGGGGGCGATCAGCCCCCATCCGCAATGGTGGAGCACTCTCCCCAAGCAGGGAGCGCAGGCTGGTGGCGACCGTCGCCCGAAGCGCGATGCCCCCACCTCCCACACCCGTCCCTACTCTCTCAATAGCTGCCCTATTGCTTTTCCAAATGCTCAGCCAGGGGCGCGCAGGGCGCCCCTGGCTGAGCGGCAAGCCGAGATCTTCGGGATGGCAGCGAGCGGCGGGCAAGAATGCGAGCAGGACTCCGGTGGCTGGCCAAGGTCCATAAAACACTAGTCCAGGACGTTGAGGGTGGGCGGGACGGCGGGCGCCTTCTGCGGGGAGCGCGGCGCTGTGGGCGCCGCACCCCGCGGCAGGCGGCCGACGGCACGACCACCCTCGACGGCCGTCAACCCAGCGGTCCTCCGCCTCAAACCAACCAGCTATCTACACATACTTCCCGGTCAACCCCCCATCCACCACCAGCTCCGTCCCGGTGATATAGGAAGCCTCATCCGACGCCAGAAACGCCACGGCGTTGGCCACCTCCCAAGGCGTCCCCATCCGCCCCAGCGGCACCTGCCTGTCCCGCGCCGCCTTCGCCGCAGCCAGATCCCCCTCCTTGGCATACATCTTCGCCACGTTCGCCTGCACGCGCGGCGTGTCGATCAGGCCCGGGATCACCGTGTTCACGCGAATGCCGTCGGCTGCGTATTGCTGCGCCAGCATGCGGGCGAAGTGGATCACCGCCGCCTTCGTCACGCTGTAGGCCAGGTGGGGATAGCCGGTGTAGCGGATGCCCGCGATCGACGACACCGCCACGATGGCGCCGCCGCCTTGCGCACGAAAGCGCGGCGCCAGAAGGCGGCTCGCGATCAGCAGGCTTTCCACGTTCACCGCCTGGATCCGGCGCCAGTCGGCCAGGTCGATGTCTTCCGGGCCGCCCACCTTGCCGATGCCGGCGTTGGCCTGCAGCGCGTCGATGCGCCCAAAACGGGCCTCCGCCGCCTCGATGGCCGCCTGCATCGCATCCGCGTCAGCCACGTCGGCCTGCACGGCCCAGGCTTCGCCGCCAGCCTCTTGCACCGCGCGCACCGCGTCCGCGGCGGCCTCGGCGTTGAAGTCCAGCGCCACGATGCGCGCGCCCTGGCGGGCCAGCGTCACGCAGCTGGCCTTGCCGATGCTCCAGCCCGCCGCGCTGGCGCCCGCGCCCGCCACCATCACCACCTTGCCGGCCAGGCGGCCGGTGCTTGCCATGCCTGTCGTGTCACTCATGCCGCATTCCCCAATCCCACCGTCATCCCGCCGCACACATACAGCACCTGTCCCGTGATGAAGCCCGCTCGGTCGTCCAGCAACGAGGCGATCGCATGGGCGACCTCCGCCGGCTCGCCCATGCGGGCGAGCGGAATCGTGTCCAGGATGCGTTGCGTCTGCGGCGCGCCGGGCGGGTTCACGCGCTGGAACAGCTCCGTCGCGATGGGGCCCGGGCCGATGGCATTCACCGTGATGCCGTGCGCGGCCAGCTCCAGCGCCCAGCTGCGCGTCATGCCCAGCAGGCCCGCCTTGCTGGCGGCATAGGCAGTGCGCAGGGGCTTGCCCAGCGCGGCGCGGCTGGAGACGTTCACCACGCGTCCGAAGCCGCGCGCCTGCATGTCGGGCAGCAGCCCCTGCAGGAGCAAGAGCGGCGCCTGCACATTGAGCGCGGCCACGGCCTGCAAGGATTCGGGGGTGGTGTCCGCCACGGAAGCGGGCTGGACGATGCCGGCGTTGTTGACCAGGCGCAGCACCTCGCCGGCGCGGACCAGCTCGGCCACGGCCTCGCGGGTCTGCGCGGCATCTCGCAGGTCCACCTGTACGTGCGTGACGCCTGGCACGTCGCGCGCGGGCGCCTGGACATCGAAGCTGGTGACCGCATAGCCATCGGCAACCAGCCGTTCGGCCACCGCGAGTCCGATGCCGCTGCTGGCGCCGGTGACAAGAACACGAGGCTGCATGGCTCAGTCCTCGCCGTGCGTGGCCGGCTTGCCGGCGCCCACATACGGGATGGCGTGGTCGATGGTTTCCCAGATGTAGCGGCCGGAAGGCTCCTGCTGTTCCTCGGCCACGTGCGACACCAGGCCCGCGGCCCGCGAGATCACCGCGAAGCCGCGCATCAGCCGCGTGGGCACGCCGATCTCGCCCAGCAGCGCCGCCGTGGCGCCCGTGGCATTGATGGTGATGTGCTTGCCGTAGGTGTCGTCGATGGCCTGGCCGAACAGGCGCAATGCGCCCGTCCACTTGCCTTCCAGGTCCTGCTCGGCATCGGCCAGGGCCAGCAGCTTGATGGAGCGGGGATCGTCCGGCTTGTGCAGGTGATGGCCGAAACCCGGCAGGCTGCGGCGCTCGGCCCGGTGGGCCTGCGCAATGGCGCGGGCTTCGGCTGCCGGATCCTTGGCCTCGACGATGCGCGCCAGCAGGCCTGCGCAGTTCTCCATCGTGCCGACGAACTGGCTGCCCACCGCCATCAGCCCCGAGGCCACGGCGCCTTGCAGGTTCTCGGGCGCGCTCATGTAGATCAGGCGCGTGGCGATGGCGCTGGGCGTCAGGCCGTGCTCCATCAGCGTGATCAGCACCGCGTCGACGATGCGCAGGTCCACGGGCCGGGCGTCGCGCCCCATGATCTGCGCGAACATCACTTCGGTGAAGGTCTTCTTGCCCAGCAGGTCTTCCACCAGGTCGGCGTCGCGGTAATGCATGCCCGTCAGGCTGTGCGCGCACAGGCGGGTGGTGGGGGCCTCTTTCGGGGCGTGCTGGCTCATGTCGTCTCCTTCATCTGCTTCAGGGCCGCGTCGCGCACGGCGTTCTTCAGGACCTTGCCGACCGGCGAGCGGACCAGTTCGGTGTCCAGGTGGATGCGTTTGGGCGTCTGCACGGGGCCCAGCAGTTCGCGCACGTGCGCCATCAGCGCCTCCGGCGTCGTCGCGGCGCCTGGGTGCAGCTGCACGGCGGCATGCACCGCCTCGCCCCATTTGTCATCGGGCACGCCGAAGACGCAGCTTTCGTAGACGGCGGGGTGGCGCGACAAGGCGTTCTCGACGTCGACGGGGTACACGTTGAAGCCGCCGGTGATCACCACGTCGCGCAGGCGGTCCTTCAGGTACAGGTAGCCGCGCGCATCGACCATGCCGACGTCGCCGGTGCGCAGCCAGCCGTCGACCAGCGTCTCGGCGCTTTTCTCGGGCAGGCGCCAATAGCCGGTCATCAGCAGGTCGCCGGCCACGGCCACTTCGCCGGTCTCGCCGACGGGCAGGGGCTTGCCGTCGGGCGACAGGATGGCCAGGTCCGACAGCCACGTCACGCGGCCCACGGCGCCGCGGTTGGCCGTGTCCTCGAAGTCGGCGGGCCGCATGGCGGTCACGATCTGCGGGGCTTCGGTCTGGCCATAGGTCGTGCCCAGCACGGGGCCGAAGAAGGCGCGGACCTGGTCGACCTTGTCCATGGGCATGGGCGCGCCGCCATAGATCAGGTTGCGCAGGGCGGGGAAGTCGGCGCCCGAGACACCCTGCTGCGCCATGATCATGTAGATGAGCGTGGGCGGCATGAAGCTCAGCGTGCCGCCGCGTGCGCGGAAGGCTTCGGTGATGGTCGCGGGGCTGACTGCATCCAGCAGCACATGGGCGCCGCCTTGCGCCAGGACTGGTAGCAGGTAGGTGCTGGTGCCGTGCGTGATCGGCGCGGCCACGACGTAGCGGTCGGCCTCTGTCAGGCCCCAGCTCTGGATCTGGTTGATGATGCCGGTGTTCCAGGCGCGATAGGGCTGCATCACGCCCTTGGGCAGCCCGGTGGTGCCGCCGGTGAACTTGATGGCCTGGGTGTCGTCGCGCGACAGCGGATGCCGCAACGGCGTCTTGCCTGCGTGGCCTTGCACCAGCGTGGCCAGCGACAGCGGCGCGGCGGCATCGTCCAGCACGACACGTTGCGCTTGCGGTGCGGCCACCAGCGGGCCGCCATAACTGTCCACCATGACGATGCTGGGCTCGGTGGTGTCGATGATGCGCGCGATCTCGCTGGCAGTGCTGCGCGCGTTCAGCGGCACCCACACCTTGCCGGCCGCCAGCACCGCCAGCAGGCCCAGGATGTGCGCGGCGCTGTTGCCTGCGCAAATGCCCACCCGCGTCTGCGGCGTGGGGTCCAGGGCCTGCAGGGCGTGGGCAAGGGCCTGCACGTCATGCAGCAGCCGCGCATAGGTATAGGTGTCCTGCTCGCGCGGGCTGTCCAGCGCAATGCGCGCCGGATGGCGCTGCGCGGCGCGGTAGAAGAAATCGATGGGAAACACGGTGACTCCTGTTGCAATCCGCGCTTGGCCGGGCGGATCGAGGGGCGGCTGCCGCCTGCCGCGCACGCGGCGCGCGGCAGGCGGACTTCCTGTGCGGCCGGCGGGGCTTACTCCGCCTTCAGGCCCGCGGCGCGGACCACTGCGCCCCAGCGCTCGGTCTCGTCATTGATCCACTTGGCGAAGGCCTGGGGCGTGTTGGGCGAGGGGGGCGCGTCGAAGCCGTTCTTTTCGTAGGCCTGCACGATCTCGGGCCGCTTCAGTGCGCGCAGCGTGGCGTCGTGCAGCGTCTTCACCACCTCGGGCGGCGTGCCCGGCGGCGCGGTCAGGCCGAACCACGAGACCACGTTGAAGTCCTTCAGTTCGGGGATGCCGGTTTCCAGCATGGTCGGCACGTCGGGCGCCTGCGGGGCGCGCTTGGCGCCGGTGACCGCCAGCGCGCGCAGCTTGCCGGCCTGCACGTGGCCGATGGAGGAGGGCAGGTTGTCGAACATGGAGTCCACCTGTCCGCCCAGCAGGTCGACCACGGCGGGGCCGCTGCCGCGATAGGGCACGTGCAGGATGTTGGTCTTGGTCTCCATCTTGAAGAGTTCGCAGGACATGTTGATGGACGAGCCCGTGCCCGACGAGGCGCAGTTGAACTTGCCCGGGTTGGCCTTGGCGTGCGCGATGTATTCCTGCACGGTCTTGACCGGCACCTTGGGGTTCACCACCAGGATGTTCGGCACCGTGGCCAGCAGCGCCACCGGCGCGAACTCGCGCAGGTCGTAGTTCAGCTTGCTGTAGAGCGTGCGGTTGATCGTGTTGGCGATCGAGCCTACGTAGATCGTGTAGCCGTCGGGCTGGGCGCGCGCCACGACCTCGGCGCCGATATTGCTGTTGGCGCCGGTGCGGTTCTCCACCACCACGGGCTGGCGCAGCTCTTCGCTGACCCCTTTGGCCACCAGCCGGGCCAGGATGTCGGTGGCGCCGCCGGCGGCATAGCCCACGACGAAGGTGATGGGCCGGTCGGGATAGGCGGCCTGGGCCGCCCAGGCGGGCGCCAGGGCAAGGCAGGTGGCTGCGGCCAATGTGCGCATGCGGCGCAGGGGCTGTCGGTTCATGGTTTGTCTCCTTGTGTTTGTCCATTCCCTGGACAAAATTTTTGCTTGTGCGAACATCATCGGACAACACTGACAAGGCCTCCAATCACCGTTGTCCATTATTTGGACAAGCGGCGGGAGAGCCTGGAGACAGCCATGCCGACAAGAGATCCGTCCGCCGGCGAGACCGCCGGCAGCCTGCCCCGCACGCTGCGGCGCGGCCTGCAGGTGCTGGGCGCCCTGCGCCAGGCCGGGCCGGAAGGCCTGCACGTGGTCGAGGTCGCCCACGCCACGGGCCTGCAGCGGCCCACGGTGTATCGCTACCTGGATGTCCTGGTCGAAGAGGGTTATGCGCAGCGCGATCCGCGCACGAAGCGCTTCGGCATCGCCATGGACTGGGCGCCGCAGCCCGATGCGCACGGGCACGCGGTGCGGCGCCTGCAGCCGGTGCTGCGGCACATCAGCGACGTCACCGGCGACTCCACCTTCCTGATCTGCCGTGCGGGCAGCGACTCGCTCTGCCTGCACCGCGAGGTGGGCAACTACGCCTTGCAGGTGCTGTCGGTGACCATCGGCCACCGGCAGCCGCTGGGCGTGGGCGCGGCGGGCCTGGCCCTGCTGGCAGCCTTGCCGCCGAACGAGGCCAGCGAACTGATCGCGCAGAACGACAAGGCCTTGCGCGCCTACGGCGGCATGACCGTCGCGCAGATGCATCGCCTGGTGGACAACACGCGCGACCGCGGCTGGTCGGTGGTGGGGAATTCGGCGGTGCCGGGCGCGCTGGGCGTGGGCGTGCCGGTGCTGGATGCGCGCGGTTATCCGGTGCTGGCCATCAGCACCTGCACGATGATCGACCGCATTCCCGCCAGCCGCCAGCGGCAGATCGCGGAGCAGATGCGGGTGGCGGTGGCCCGGGTAAGTGCCTGAGCCGGAAGCGATCCGGCCCAGGTCTTGGTGTGGCGGCTACAGCGCCGGATGGCGCAGATGCCAGTCCGTTACGTCCTGCAGCGCCACGCCGATCTCCAGCACCGCCGATTCGTCGGCGGGCTTGCCGTAAAGCTGCACGGCAAGCGGCAGGCCGTCCGCGAAGCCGGCGGGCAGCGCCAGGGCGCAGGCGCCCAGGAAGTTCGCGGGCCGCGTATAGATGGACAGCGCCGTGGACGATTCATCCAGCCCTTCCAGCGGCGCCGCCGTGATGGGCAGGCCGGGCATCAGCAGCGCATCGGTGTCGCGCATCCAGTCCTGCCAGGTGTCGCAGGCATGGCGGTGCGCGATCTGCAGGCGCAGGTAGTCGCGCGCGCTGGCCGATTCCGCGGCCAGCATGCGTTGCCGCACGGCATTGCCCATGGGCGTGGACGCATCGCGCACCACGGTGTCGTACAGCGAATAGCCTTCGCAGGAAATGATCTGGCCGACGCAGTCCATCATGTGGCGCAGGTCGAAGGGCAGGGGACGCTCATGCACGGTCGCGCCCAGCTCGCGCAGGCGCGCGGCCGTTTCCGCATAGGCCTGCGCGAAGGCGGGCGTCAGGGCGTGGGGCAGGCTGCCCAGCGCAATCGTGGTGACCACCTTGCCCGACAGCGGGCGCGGCAATCCCGGCGCACGGCGCGCCACGATGGGCGGCTGGGGCTTGTGCAGCGTGCGGGGGTCCTTCGGGTCGGCGCCCGCCATGACGCCGGCCAGCAGCGCCGCGTCCCAGGCCGACCGGGCCATGGGGCCCAGCGTGTCCAGCGTATGGCACAGGTCCACGCAGCCGGCCAGGCTGACGCGGCCGGCGCTGAGCTTCAGGCCGGTGATGCCGTTGAGCATGGACGGCGTCCGGATGGACCCGCCCGTGTCGGAGCCGATGGCCGCGGCGGCCAGCCCCGCGGCCACGGCCACCCCCGACCCGCTGGACGAGCCGCCGGGCACGCGGTGCACGGCGGCGTCCCAGGGGTTGCGGGGGGTGCCCAGCACGGGGTTCACTCCCCAGGCGCCGAACGCGTATTCCACCATCTGGGCGTGCCCCAGGATCACGGCGCCCGCCCTGAGCAGCTTCTCCATGGCCGTGGCCGTGGTGGCCGCGGTCTGGCCCGCCAGTGTGCGGGACCCAGCGGTCAGCGGCCTGCCGGCCAGTCCGCACAGGTCCTTCACCGCCAGCGGGATGCCGTCCAGCGGGCCCAGGGCCAGGCCCATGCCGCGACGGGTGTCGGCGGCCTCGGCCTGGCGCAGGGCGTCCTCGGAATAGACCGCGACGTAGGCGTTCAACGTGTCGTTGTGACGCTCGATGCGGTCCAGGTAGGCGCGGGTCAGCGCCCGCGCGCTCAGCTTGCCCTGCGCGAGCAGGCCGGAGAGCTGTTCGATGGGGTGGAATACGACGTCGTTCATGCTGTTCTCGTGGCTCGCTTCAACGTTGGTTCCAGGCCGGGATCGGATAGATCGGCTTGCCGGTGGCCACATCCGCCGGATACAGCGGCACCATGCCCTTGCCGGGTTGCAGCTGCACAACCGGGAAAGGCATCTGCAATTGCTTGCCGTGCTCGTCGATCTCGTAGGGGCCTGCCATCACCGTCAGCTTGCCGGACAGGTCCAGCGCGGCCTGCTTCATCTTGGCGGGGTCGGTGGACTGGGCCTTCTGGATGATGGCTTCGGTGACCACGCCCGCGCCGTAGGCCAGCGCCGTCTGGAAGTCGGGCGCGAATTCGGCCTTGGGGAAGAGGCGCTCGTAGGCCTTGGCGAACTGCGCGCGGTCCAGCCCGGCGTTGACCTTCCAGTTGATGGCGGGGTCGTAGTTGGTGTTGCTGAAGATGTAGTCCCCGTCCTTGCCGATGGCCTGGAATTGCGGCGTCGAGGCGTAGAACATGAAGGTGTAGGGGAAGTTGATGTTCAGCTGCTTCATCTGGCGGGCGATGCTGATCAGGTCGCCTTCATACGAGGTGGGGAAGAACACGTCCGCCCCGGCCGCGCGGACCTTCTGCAGCAGCGTGCTGAAATCCTTCTGGCCCTTGGGGTAGCGCTCGAACAGCACGACCTCCAGGCCGCTCTTCTCGGCCTGGTCCTTGCCGCCGGTGGCCAGCGCAGTGGGGAAGGGCTCGTCAGAATAGATGATGGCGACCTTCTTGCCGCCCACCTGCTTGGCATGCTGCATGGGCAGGCGCAGTTGCAGCGAGGCCGGCATCTGCGTGCCCGACACCACGTACTTGAAGCCCTGGTCATAGAGCGGGTCGCTGGAGGCGGACCAGATCATCAGGAACTTGCCCAGGCGCTCGGTGACCGTGGCGGCGGCGGCCGTCAGGGTCGAGCCGAAGGGGGCGAAGACCATGTCCACCTTTTCGTTGCTGACCAGGCCTTCATAGACCCGGGTGACCATCTGCTTGTCGCTGCGGTCATCGCGCTTGACCAGTTCGACACGGCGCTTCTTGCCGTCGATCTCGATGCCGCCGCGGCTGTTCACGTCATCCACCCAGACTTCGACGCCGCGCACGCCGGATTGCGACGCCAGGGCGAAGGTGCCGGTGGACGATACCGTCATGCCGATGCGCAGGGGCGGGGCCTCCTGCGCCGTGGCGGGCGCCAGGGCGCCGGCGCCCAGTGCGAGCGTTGCCAGGGTGATGCCAAGTTTCTTGAATGTCAGTCCGTGCAAAAGCATGGTTGTCTCCCCCATCGATGGGTGGTGGTTGGTATTGGCAAGGCGGGGTGCCGCTACTATTACGGCGTGATCTGGGTCCGCCTGTCGAATAGCATATACCAAATATTTATAGGTTGAGCATGACGCCAAAACTGAATTTCAAGCAGATCGAGATGCTCTGGACGGTCGTGACCTCCGGTTCGATCAGCGCCGCCGCCAAGCAGCTCGACGTGACCCAGCCTGCCATCAGCCGGATGCTGGCGCAGACCGAGGCCCAGGTGGGGGTCGCGCTTTTCGAGCGGATACGGGGGCGGCTGCGGCCGGCCAAGGCGCTGAACGACCTGCTGCCCGAGATCGACCGCGCCCAGAAGGCGCTGCAGCGCGTCAACGACATGACCCGCGCGCTGGCCGACTCCCGGGGCGGCGTGCTCAAGGTGGCGTCCAACCCCAGCCTCAGCACGCACGTGATGCCCCGCGCGCTGGCGGCGTTCCGGGAGCGCTATCCGGGCACCTTCCTGCGCTTCCAGACCGAGACGACCATCCAGGAGGTGGCCGAGAAGCTGCTGAGCGGAGAGGTCGATGCGGCGGTGCTCACGATCCCGGCGGAACATCCTTTCCTGACCAGCCAGACCCTGTGCGAGGGGCGGCTGGTGGCGGTCATCCCCGCGGCCTATGAGGTGTCGCGCAGGCGCCACGTTTCGCTGGCCGACCTGGTGGGTTTCCCGCAGATCGTGGTGGGCGAACGCCTGCATTTCGGCATGGTGGCGGCCAACGCCTTCGCGCGCGCCGGCCTGGCGCCGAAGGTGATGGCCGATGTGCCGACCTCGCACCTGGCCTGCGCCCTGGCGAACACCGGCATGGGCTACGCCATCGTCGACGAGTTCTCCGTGGCGGAAAACATCTGGCCGCACCTGAGGGTCGTGCCCATCGACGAGCCGCTGCCTTTGCGCATGCTGCTGGTGCACGCGGCCGATCGGCCGCTCTCCGAGGTGGCCAAGCGCTTCGCGCAGGTGTTGCGTGGCCTGTACCGCAACGATTGAAATTTCAGGCTTCTAGGGTTTTTACCAGTAATCGTTAACTTGAAATTATAGGTTTGCCGAGCGCATACTGCCGCTACCCATACAAGTGACCGCCAACGGTCCGATCTGGAGTGAGACAGATGCAAAGGCAAGCCTTGGACGCGGCGGCGTACGCCAGCCAGCGTCAGCAAGACCAAGGGGTGGACCGGCTGCGATATCGCATCGCGGCAGGTCTGTTTGTGGGACTGGTTGTCGCCATGGCCCTGGTGCCCATGGTCTCGAACAACGCCAGTTTCGCGTTCTACCTGATGCTGTGGATCGCCATGGCCACGGGCATGAACATCTGCGTGGGCTTCACGGGCTACCTGCCCTTCGGCTACGTGGTGTTCTACGGCGTCGGCGCCTATGCGACCGGCATTTGTTACCGGGTGCTGGAACTGCCCATCTTCCCGTCGCTGCTGGCGGCGGGCGCGGCCGGGGCGCTGATCGCACTGCTGATGGCGCCCACGCTGCGCTTGAAGGGTGTGTACTTCGGCATCGTCAGCCTGGGCCTGGCCACCATCGTGCGCCTGCTCATCGCCAACCTGCCCGATCACTACACGGGCGGCAGCATGGGCCTGATCCTGGCCAGCGCCAACAATCCCCTGCACAGCTTCTACGCCATGCTGGCCATCATGGCGGGTGCGCTGGCGCTCGTGCTGTGGCTGTCGCGCTCGAAATTGGGGCGGCAGCTGCGCGCCATCAAGGACGACGCGGGGGCGGCGGCCTGCGTGGGCATCGACGTGCCGCGCGTGCGCCTGAAGGCCTGGCTGCTGGCCGCGCTGATTCCCGCGCTCGTGGGCGGCGTGGAGGCCTGGTACACCAACGTGGTCGACCCGGAATACTCCTTCCATGTGCTGGTCACGGCCAAGAGCATCATCTACGGCATGGCGGGCGGATTCGGCACGATCCTCGGGCCGGTCGTGGGCACCATCGCGCTGTACGGCGTCGACCACTTCATCTGGGAGCGCTTCCCTCTCCTGAACCTGCTGCTGCTGGGCCTGGTCATCATCGGCCTGATGCTCTTCCTGCCGCGCGGCGTGGTGGGCAGCCTGCTCAAGCACAAGCCGCAACTGCGCCGCTACATCGCCTGAGGGAAACGCCATGAATGCATTGTTGATACAGGGGCTGCTCAACGGCCTCATCCTGGGCGCGCTCTATGGCCTGGTCGGCCTGGGCCTGAACATCATCTACGGCGTGCTGCGCGTCGTGAACTTCGCGCACGGGGAGTTCCTGGTGCTGGGCGCCTACTTCGCGTGGGTGCTGCTGTCGGTGTTCGGCATCAACCCTTTCCTGGCGCTGCCGCTGGCCTTCGCCAGTTTCTTCATCCTGGGCTATGGGTTGTACTTCCTGCTGGTGCCGCGCATGGCCAAGTCGGACGATCCCGAGACCAGCTCCCTGCTGCTGATGTTCGGCGTGTCGATCTCGCTGGGCGCGGCCATGCTGCTGTTCTTCGAGGCGGATGCCCGCACGCTGGACGTGGCCGTCGAGCCGGTATTCCTGTCCTTCGGCGAGATCATCCTGCCGACCATCCGCCTGATCGCGCTGGGCATCGCGCTGCTGCTGGTGGCCGCGCTCACCTTCTTCCTGTACCGCACCCAGGTGGGCAAGGCGCTGCGCGCCATCATCATGAACCGCGACGCGGTGAGCATCGTGGGCATCAACGCCAAGCGCCTGTCGGCGGTGGCCTTCGGCCTGGGCATCGGCCTGGCCGCGGCCACAGGCGTCATCATCGGCATGGTCTTCCCCTCGTTCAGCCCCTTCATGGGCAATGACTACACGCTGATCGGCTTCGTGGTGATCGTGCTGGGCGGCCTCGGGCATCCCATCGGCGCCCTGGTCGGCGCGCTGCTGTATGGCATCACCGAGCAGGTGGCGGTGGTCTACATGAATCCGTCCATGGCCACGGCGCTGGGTTTCCTGCTGATGGTCGCCATGATCTTCATCCGTCCCTCGGGGCTGCTGGGCCAGCGTCAGCTGAGCTGAAAAGGAGAGCGACATGCTGGCGGTACGTGATCTCAAGAAACGCTTCGGCGGGCTGCAGGCCCTGCGAGGCATAGACCTGGACGTGCCCGAACGCACGATCCTGGGCGTGATAGGCATGAACGGTTCGGGCAAGACCACGATGCTCAATTGCATCAACGGCATCTACCGCGCCGATTCAGGCTCCATCCAGCTGGCGGGGGAACCGCTCATCGGGCGCGAGGTGCACCAGGTGGCGGCGCTGGGAATAGGACGCACCTTCCAGGTGCCGAGAGTCTTCCAGCGCATGACGCTGATGGAGAACATGGATGTCGCGCAGGTGGGCGCCAGGGCCAGCGAAGCCGAACGCGACGACCTGTCCGCCTATTGGCTGGACAAGGTTGGCCTGCTGCGGCTGCGCCACAACTACGCGGAGGAGTTGTCGGGCGGCCAGCAGAAGCTGGTGGAGCTGGCCCGCATCATGGTGGCCAAGCCCAAGCTGATCCTGCTGGACGAGCCCTTCGCGGGCGTGAACCCCGAGCTGGCCAAGATGCTGATCGGCCTCATCGCCGAGATCCCCGTCGAGCATGGCTGCTCGGTGGTGCTGGTCTCGCACGACCTGACCTCGATCTACCAGCTCTCGCACCACATCATCGTCATGAACGAAGGGGCCATCCTGACCCAGGGCAACGCCGACGCGGTGCGGTCCGATCCAGCGGTCATCGAAGCCTATCTCGGAGCGTAGTCATATGGACGCCGTCCTGACCCTGAACGAAGTGACCGTTGCCTACCACGGCGACATCACCATCCTGAACCGCGTCAACGTGTCGGCGCGCAAGGGCTGCGTGACCGGCATCATCGGCCCCAACGGCGCGGGGAAATCCACCGTGCTGAAGACCATGTTCGGCTTCCTGCCGCTGCGCCACGGCAATATCGTGCTGAACGGCCAGGACATCAGCCGCGACCCCGCCAATCGCCGGGCGGGGCAGGGCGTGGCCTATGTCCCGCAAAGCCGCAGCCTCTTCGCCGACCTGTCGGTGGAAGACAACCTGCTGCTGGGCTGCTGGCCGTTCCGCGGCGACCGCGCGCGCGTGCGCCGCCAGATCGATTCGGTCTACACGCGCTTTCCCATCCTGGCGGAAAAGCGCCGCGATCCGGTCTCCAGCATGAGCGGGGGCCAGCAGCGTTTCGTGGAGTTCGGCCGCGCGCTGCTCATCGAGCCCTCGGTCATCCTGCTGGATGAACCCACGGCCATGCTGGCGCCCAAGATCTCGAAGGAGATCTACACCTTCGTGCGCGGCCTGGCCGACGAGGGCATGACCGTGGTGCTGGTGGACCAGAACGTGCGCCGCTGCGCCGAGATCTCGGACTATCTGTACATCCTGGAGCTCGGCCGCAACAAGGCCGAGGGCGACCGCCAGGCCTTCGCGGAAGGCTCGGGCCTGCGCGACATGGTGGCGACCTGGATGGACTACAAGATCGATTGATCCTGCGGTCCACCAGGGCGGGGCCTGCCGGGCGTCAGCCCAGCACGCAGTCCAGCTTCCCGGGCGCGGCCAGCCGCAGCGTCACCGTGCGCAGCTCATCGCGGCGGAAGGCGTGGATGGTCACCGTCTGGCCCGGCTGGTAGCGTTGCAGGACGGTGTCCAGGTTGCCGGCGTCGACCTTCAGGCCGCCGATGGCCACCAGCACGTCGCCGGCGGACAGCCCGGCGCGATGCGCCGCGCCGTTCTCATAGACGGTTGCCAGCGCCAGCGTGTCGCCCTGCTTGCGGGTGCGCGCGTCCAGTCCAGGCAGCGTGGAGGCGGCCTTCCATCTGACCGGCACGCCCTGCGCCGGCAGCAGCGTATCCAGCGGCACGTCCGCCACGCCTTCGACGTAGCGGCGCAGGAAGTCCGACACGTCCACGCCGGTGGCGTCGTGCACCAATGCGGCCATGCCATCCTCGGGCACGCCCGGTTGCGCGCCGCCGCGGCCGTCCGCGGTGCGATAGAAGTCCCGCCCATGCCTGCGCCACATCAGGCGCATCACGTCATCGAGCGACTGCCGGTCGCCGGTGGCCTGGCGGATCGTCAGGTCCAGGCCCAGCGCCACCAGCGAGCCCTTGGTGTAGTAGCTCACCAGCGCATTGGGCGAGTTCTCGTCCTGCTTGTAATAGCGCGTCCAGGCGTCGTGCGAGCTCTGCGCCACCGACTGCTTGTGGCGGCCCGGCGCGCGCGCCACGCCGCCGATCGTCTTGCCGACGAGGCCCAGATAGTCCGCGCGGTCGATGACGCCCGCGCGCAGCAGCATGAGGTCGTCGTAATACGAGGTGAAGCCCTCGAACACCCACAGCAGGCGCGTGTGGGCGGGGGCGGACAGGTCGTAGGGCGCGAACGCGGCGGGCTTGATGCGCTTGACGTGCCAGGTGTGGAAGTACTCGTGGCTGACCAGTCCCAGGAAGGTGCGATACCCCTCGCTCTGTCCGGCCTGTCCGCGTGCCGGCAGGTCCTTGCGCGAGGCCATCAGCGCGGTCGAGGCGCGGTGCTCCAGTCCGCCATAGGCGTCGCCCGTGACCTGCGTCATGAACACGTAGCGCGTGGCGCTGTCCAGGAAGGGCGCGCGCTTCGTGCGAGGTTCGAAGAAGGCGATCTGCGCTTCGCAGATGCGCCGGGTGTCTTCGGCGATGCGGGCCAGGTCCAGGTTGGGGATCTCGCCGGTGAAGACCATCTCATGTTCGGCGCCGTGCGCGGTGAAGCGCACGACTTGCGGCGTGCCCATTTCCACGGGGTGGTCGATGAGCGCATCGTAGTCGGGCGCGGCGTACAGGCCGAAGCCATGCCGCCGCGCCGCGCCGGCGATGCCCCGCGCTTCGGGCAGGCTGGTGTAGACCTTCCAGCCCTGGATGCCCGCGGGCTCGGCGATGTCCAGCAGGCAGGGCCGGTCGGCCTGGCCTTCCACGCGCAGGAAGACGCTGGTGCCATTGAAGAAGCCGTGGGTTTCGTCCAGGTGCGCGCCGCGCACGGACAGGTCCCAGGCATAGACGGTGTAGGCCAGGGTGAGCGGTCCGCGGCAGGGCGCCGCCGTCCAGCCGTGGTCGCCGGTTTTCGTCAACGCCACGGCGCGGGTGCCGGCGCGCGCCGAGATCGTCTCGATCTGGCGGGAGAAGTCGCGGATCAGGTAGCTGCCGGGTATCCACGCGGGCAGCGTGAAGCGCTGCCCGGCGGGGTCGGGCGCGTCTACCGTGAGGGTGATGCGATAGCGGTGGCCCGCCGGATCGGCGGGCTGCAGGCGATACAGTAGTGCGGGTGTCGGTTTCATGGCCTAATCTTAAGCCTTAAGCCAAGTCCTTCCTGTTCCGCACTCGCTCCATCCCGACCATTCCCCCCAAGAGGAGACATCCATGTCCGAGTCCCTGGTGCTGGCCGAAACCCGCGGCCGCGTCGCCCTGCTGACCCTGAACCGCCCCAAGGCGCTGAACGCGCTCAACGATGCATTGATGAACGAGCTGGGGGACGCCCTCCTGAAATACGACGCCGACGACTCGGTGGGCGTCATCGTCATCACCGGCAGCGAGAAGGCCTTCGCGGCGGGCGCGGACATCACCGCGATGAAGGACTGGTCCTATATGGATGTCTATCGCAGCGATTTCATCACCCGCAACTGGGAAACCCTGCGGCGCGTGCGCAAGCCCGTCATTGCCGCCGTGGCCGGCTATGCACTGGGCGGCGGTTGCGAATTGGCGATGATGTGTGACATCGTGATCGCCGCCGACACCGCCAAATTCGGCCAGCCGGAGATCAAGCTGGGCCTCATCCCCGGCTCGGGCGGCACGCAGCGCCTGCCGCGGGCGGTGGGCAAGGCGAAGGCCATGGACCTGGTCCTGACGGCGCGCACGATGGACGCGGCCGAGGCCGAGCGCTCGGGCCTGGTGTCGCGCGTGGTGGCTGCCGACAAGTTGCTGGACGAAGCGCTGGAAGCCGCCGAGATCATTGCCAGCATGTCCTTGCCGTCGGTGTTGATGGCCAAGGAAAGCGTCAACCGCGCCTATGAGTCGTCGCTTGCCGAGGGCGTGCTGTTCGAGCGCCGCGTGTTCCATTCGCTCTTCGCCACCGAGGACAAGACCGAGGGCACCACCGCCTTCGTCGAGAAGCGCAAGCCCGACTTCAAGCACCGCTGAACCTATCCGCAATATGGCGCCGAAAGCCCCGTGCAGCAGGCTGCACGGGGCTTTCAGCTTGATACGTTTGCGCTATACCTTGTTGCAGGCTCTTTGAATATTCTGGCTTGGCAATCCGAGGGCGATGACAGGGCGCCATGTCATGAGCATGGCAGGAGAACGTCATATGTCCGCGCAATGACAAACACTAGGAGCCTTACATGCGTGAATCCATCTTTTCGCGGACCTGGGCCGCAGCTGTGCTTGCCGGTGCCTTCAGCCTGAGCGCCATCACCGCCGTGCACGGCCAGCAACCGACGCCGAGCATGCGCCTGGTGTCCGAGACCCCGGCTCCCAGCGCCCAGCCGCAGATCGCGCCCGTGGCTCCGATGTCCGCGCAGGAACTGCGTGAAATCTCCATCGATGCCTACGTCTACGCCTATCCGCTGGTCCTGCAGGAAGTGACGCGCCGCATTGCCACCAGCGGCAGCGCCACCGGTGACGGCCGCGCGCCGGTCAACCAGTTCGGCCACAAGATCGCGTTCCCGTCGGCCGACACGCCGCACGCCGCCTGGCCCAACTTCGACCTCTTGTACTCGAACCTGTGGTTCGACGTGTCGCGCGAGCCTATTTTCGTTCGCATTCCCGACACCGGCGGGCGCTATTACTTCGCGCCCATCTTCGATGCGTGGACTGACCAGTTCGCCTCGCTGGGCCCGCGCACCACGGGTGGCGGCGAGCAGCAGGTGCTGATCGTCGGTCCGCAATGGCAAGGCCACGCGCCCGCCAACGTGAACGTCTTGCGCAGCCCCACCAATGTGGGTTGGTTGAGCGTGCGCATCCAGGCCAACGCCCGCGACGACATCGCCGCGGTCAACCAGCTGCAGTCCTCGCTGACCGCCACGCCCTACAGCCAATGGGCAGGCGCGCAGCCGCAAGCCGCGCCGGGCTTCGATGCGCAGGGCCGACGCCTGCCGCCCAATGCCGTGCAGGGCCACGGTGGCGCGGCCTGGACGCCCACGCCCTTGCCGCCCGCGCAGCAGCCGCAACCCGTCTGGGACACCAAGACGCCCGCCGCCGAGCAGGTTGCGCGCATGGATGCCAACACCTTCTTCACCATCTTCGCCGAAGCGGCGCGCATCAATCCGCCGCACGCCAATGACTATCCGATGCTGGAGCGCCTGCGCCGCATCGGCCTGGATCCGCATGGCACCGTGCCGTTCGCGAACCTGAATCCCCAGGTGCAGGAGTCGCTGGCGCTGTCGGCCCCGCTGGCAGGTGAGCGCATCCACACGGCCGTGAGCCGTGCCGGCGTGAACACGAACGGCTGGCGCACCGTGCTGCACGGTATCGGCACCTATGGCACCGACTACACCCAGCGTGCGGCCATTGCCTATGCCGGCCTGGGCGCCAACACGGTCGACGACGCGCTCTATCCCGTCGCGCACGTCGATTCGGACGGCGAGATGCTGCGTGGCGGCGAGGACTACGTCCTGCATTTCAAGAAGGACGAGCTCCCGCCGGTCAACGCCTTCTGGTCGCTGAACCTGTACAACGCGGAGAACGGCTACACCCGCAACGAGGCCAATCGCCACTCCATCGGCAGCCGCGATGCGCTGCGCTACAACCAGGATGGCTCGCTGACGATCTACGTCAGCGATGACGCGCCGCGTGGCGAGCGCCGTGCCAACTGGCTGCCCTCGCCCAAGGAGGGTGCGTTCTCGCTGAACCTGCGCCTTTACTGGCCGCGCGCCGAGGCCGTGGATGGCAAGTGGGTGCCGCCCGTGGTGCGCCGCGACTGATCTCCGAGCAGAGACCGCCCGGCCCCGCGGTTGCGGGCCCGGGCTTTCCAACGGCGCCTTCGGGCGCCGTTTTTTGCGTTCCGCACCTGGAAAATGCGTCAGGGTAAGCCCGCATGGATCCGTCCCTTTTCGGCTTTGCCGCGGCGTACCCAGGCAGGGCGCGGTGTCGCGCCAGGGCGCGCCCCTGTTGGGATTGGGCGATTTGCCTGTCAAAAAACATTCACGCTATACTTATTTGGTTTGTCGCTTGCGGGAAAAGAACGTGGCAATGCCTGGACAAGGTCCTGGCGCGATGCCGGAAGCAGGGCTGGGCGGCATGCGCGCTAATCAAGTCAATGTGGTCGGGACCTCAGGTCAGGCAGCCGGCGCCGGTAACGGTCATGGCAAGCCAGGCGTGGTCCTGAGCGCGGGCGAGCGCGCAGCCGTGGCAGCCAGGGCTAGGCGGGATCTGCTTCGCACCATCTTCGCCCAGGGTCTCATGGCGCTCGTCGCGGCACTGGTGGCCTGGGGGGTGGCGGGACCGGCGGCAGGTGTGTCGGCTCTGGCGGGTGCGGGGGCGTATTTCATCCCCAATGCCTGTTTCGGCCTGCGCCTGTTGCTGGATATCTACCGGCCGGGTGGTGCAAATCCTTTTACGTTCTTGTTCGGCGAAGTCCTCAAACTCGGTCTGACGGTGTTGCTGCTCTGGGCGATAGTCCGCGTGGGCGGCGACCACATCGTGTGGCCAGCCCTGCTCGTGGGGCTGCTCTGCGCACTGAAGGGCTACGTACTATTACTGATGTTCCGCAAGCTGTCATAGGCTGGCGGCAGAATATCCAAGCAACATGACCGGGACGCGCCGCGCGCCCCGGTGACCAGCAAAGTCTCGGGGTAGGGAATCAATGGCTGCTGCAAGCGACGTATCGCCTCAGTCCTATTACATTCAGCACCATTTGGTGCACTTGAACAATATCGGCGAGAAGCAAGGCTCCATCGCCCAGTTCGAGGTCATCAACTACGACTCCATCTTCTGGTCGTTGGCGATGGGTTTCATCGTCGTGTTCGTGCTCTGGCGTGCTGCCCGCAGCGCAACCGCCGGCGTGCCGGGCCGTTTCCAGGCGTTCGTCGAAACCCTCGTCGAGATGGTAGACACGCAAGCCCGCAGTATTGTTCCCAGCGAGGCGACCCGTCGCTTCGTCGCGCCCCTGGCGCTGACCGTGTTCCTGTGGATCGTTTTGATGAACGCCCTGGACCTGGTGCCTGTCGACCTGATGCCGCGCATCTTCTCCTGGACCGGCCTGGGCGCCGAGCACGGCGATCCCTTCTATTACCACCGCATTCTCCCGACCGCCGACCTGAACGTCCCGATGGGCATGTCGCTGGGCGTGCTGCTCCTGATGTTCTACTACGGCATCAAGATCAAGAGCCCGGGCGGCTTCGTCAAGGAACTCTTTACCGCGCCGTTCCACGCGCATGGCTTCACCGCCGTCCTGCTGGCTCCCGCGAACTTCATGCTCAACCTGGTCGAATACGCGGCCAAGTCCGTCTCCCTCGGCATGCGGCTGTTCGGCAACATGTTCGCAGGCGAACTCGTCTTCATGCTGATCGCCCTGCTGGGCGGCGCATGGACGGGCATGAACGGCATGAGCGTGGGTCTTGGTATCGGCCATATCCTGGCCGGCTCCATTTGGGCGATCTTCCACATCATGATCGTCCTGCTGCAAGCGTTCATCTTCATGATGCTGACGCTGGTGTACATCGGCCAAGCGCACGAAGGACACTGAATACCCGCGCCGGTCCCCCGGCGCACCCCTCTTCACTTTCTTTTCTGATATTCAGATTCTTAACCAAGGAGTTGTCATGACCAACGTTGCTTTCGTTGCTCTCGCTTGCGCTTTCATCATCGGCCTGGGCGCCATCGGCGCTTGCATCGGTATCGCCATCATGGGCGGCAAGTACCTGGAGGCTTCGGCCCGCCAGCCTGAGCTGATGAACGCGCTGCAAACCAAGATGTTCCTGCTGGCTGGCCTGATCGACGCCGCCTTCCTGATCGGCGTGGGTATCGCCATGCTGTTCGCCTTCGCCAATCCTTTCGTCTGATTGCGCGTTGCCCGCCAAGTCGTGGCGGGACTTGAAGCCGGATGGCGGACCCCCGGCGGGTCCGTGCCATCCGGAAAAATATTGGTGCCACGCGGTGTGTATCGCGCCGCGGGCTGCAGGGTTTAAAGGAATACGACCGTGAATCTGAACGCGACAATCTTCTTTCAGATGCTCGTGTTCTTCGTCCTGGGTTGGTTCACGATGAAATTCGTGTGGCCGCCGCTGACGAAGGCGATGGATGAGCGCCGCCAGAAAATCGCCGACGGGCTGGCCGCCTCCGAAAAGGGCAAGGCCGACCTGGCTCAGGCGCAGGCGCGCATCAGCCTGATTGAGGCATCCGCCAAGTCCGAGACGCACACGCGTATCGCCGACGCTGAAAAGCAGGCCGCTCAACTGATCGATGCCGCCCGCCGCGAAGCCGAAGCCGAGCGTGCTCGCATCCAGGCGCAAGCGCGCCAGGACGCCGAACAGGAAGTGCAGCGCGTGCGCGATCAACTGCGCGAAGACGTGGCTGCACTGGCCGTCAAGGGCGCCGAGCAGATCCTCAAGCGCGAGGTCGACGCCCGCGCCCACGCCGAGCTGCTCAGCCAGCTCAAGGCCCAGCTCTAATCGGAAACGTCATGGCTGAACTTTCGACTGTTGCCCGCCCGTACGCCGAAGCGCTGTTCGGCGCCGCGCGCAACGACCAGGCCACCAGCCTGGCCGGCTGGAGCTCCCTGCTGGCCGATCTGGCCCAGGTCGCGGCCAATCCCGAGGTGGGCGCCGTCCTGTCCGACCCGCGCCTGGACCAGGCCCAGCGGGTCGACCTCTTCCTCAGCCTGATCAAGGCGACGTTGCCCCAGGCTGCCCGTAACTTCGTCGAACTGCTGGTGCAGAACGACCGCCTGCTGCTCCTGCCCGAGATCGCCAGCCAGTTCGACGCGCTGAAGAACCGGCACGAAGGCGTCGCCGTGGCCGAGATCGCCAGCGCGTTCGCGCTGTCGGACGAGCAGGTCGCTGAATTGGTGGCCGGGCTCGAGAAGAAGTTCGGCCGCAAGTTGAAGCCCGAGGTCAGTCTCGACGCGTCGCTCATCGGCGGCGTGCGGGTCACCGTGGGTGATCAGGTGCTCGATACTTCCGTGCAGGCCCAATTGGCGCGCATGCGCGACACGCTGGCGGCGTAAGGCCAGATAACAGGATTCCAGGAGTCTGAACATGCAACTCAATCCGTCCGAGATCAGCGAACTGCTGAAAAGCCGCATCGAAGGCATCGGCGCTTCGACCGATATCCGCACCCAAGGCACGGTCGTTTCCGTGACCGACGGCATCACCCGCATCCACGGCCTGTCCGACGTGATGCAGGGCGAAATGCTTGAATTCCCCAACAACATCTTCGGCCTGGCCCTGAACCTCGAGCGCGACTCCGTCGGCGCCGTGATCCTGGGTGACTACACCGGCATTTCGGAAGGCGACGCCGTCAAGACGACCGGCCGCATCCTGGAAGTGCCCGTGGGTCCCGAACTGCGCGGCCGCGTGCTGAACGCGCTGGGCACCCCCATCGACGGCAAGGGCCCGCTGAACGCGACCCAGACCGACGTGATCGAGAAGGTCGCCCCGGGCGTGATCGCCCGTCAATCGGTGTCGCAGCCCCTGCAGACCGGTATCAAGGCCATCGACGCCATGGTGCCTATCGGCCGTGGCCAGCGCGAGCTGATCATTGGCGACCGCCAGACCGGCAAGACCGCCGTCGCCGTCGACACCATCATCAGCCAGAAGGGCAAGAACGTCACCTGCGTGTACGTCGCCATCGGCCAGAAGGCGTCGACGATCAACAACGTGGTGCGCAAGCTCGAAGAGCACGGCGCCATGGAATACACGATCATCGTGGCTGCCTCGGCGTCGGACCCCGCCGCCATGCAATACCTGTCGGCCTACTCCGGCTGCACGATGGGCGAATACTTCCGCGATCGCGGCGAAGACGCCCTGATCATCTATGACGACCTGACCAAGCAAGCCTGGGCCTACCGCCAGGTGTCGTTGCTGCTGCGCCGCCCGCCCGGCCGCGAAGCCTACCCCGGCGACGTGTTCTACCTGCATTCGCGTCTGCTCGAGCGTGCCGCTCGCGTCAACGAAGAATACGTCGAGAAGTTCACGAACGGCGCCGTCAAGGGCAAGACCGGTTCGCTGACGGCCCTGCCGATCATCGAAACGCAAGCCGGTGACGTGTCGGCCTTCGTGGCCACCAACGTGATCTCGATCACCGACGGCCAGATCTTCCTGGAATCGGACCTGTTCAACGCGGGCGTGCGTCCCGCCATCAACGCCGGTATCTCGGTGTCGCGCGTCGGTGGCGCCGCCCAAACCAAGGTCGTCAAGAAGCTGTCCGGCGGTATCCGTACCGACCTGGCCCAGTACCGTGAACTGGCGGCTTTCGCCCAGTTCGCCTCGGACCTCGACGAATCGACCCGTCGCCAGCTCGAGCGCGGCAAGCGTGTGGTGGAGCTGCTGAAGCAGCCCCAGTACCAGCCGCTGCAAGTCTGGGAACTGGCTGTCACCCTGTACGCCGTCAACAACGGCTACCTGGACGACATCGAGGTTTCGCAGATCCTGGGCTTCGAGAAGGCGCTGAAGGATCACCTGAAGGCCAAGCACGCTGCTCTGATCCAGCGCATCGAGGACACGAAGGAACTGTCCAAGGATGACGACGTCGAGCTGGCGAGCACGATCCAGGAATTCAAGAAGCACGGTGCTTTTTAAGGCATTTTGACTGGTCTGGCGGGATGGGGCGCTTGACGCGCCGTCCCGCCCAGCGGGCCCGCCTCGGCCCTGGCCCGCCCGGCCGTCTCAACAGGAAGCGCAATGCCCGGAATCAAGGAAATCCGAACCAAGATCAAGAGCGTGCAAAACACGCGCAAGATCACCAAGGCGATGGAAATGGTGGCTGCATCCAAAATGCGCAAGGCGCAGGATCGGATGCGGGCCAGCCGTCCGTACGCCACCAAGGTGCGCGAGATCGCAGCTCACCTGATGCAGGCCAATCCCGAGTACAGCCATCCCTACCTGGCGGCGCATGCCGACCAGCCCAAGGCGGTGGGTGTGGTCGTGGTCACGACCGACAAGGGTCTGTGCGGCGGCCTGAACACCAACGTCTCGCGCGTGCTGCTGAACAAGCTGAAGGAATTCCAAGAGCGCGGCATCGAGGTCCAGACCACGGCCTTTGGCAACAAGGGCATGAGCCTGCTGACCCGCCTGGGCAGCAACCTGGTCTCGCAGGAAGTGGGCCTGGGCGACAAGCCCAACCTCGAGCGCCTGCTGGGCGCGCTGAAGGTGCAGCTCGACGCTTTCCTGGAAGGCCGTATCGACGCGCTGTACATCGCGACGACGCGCTTCGTGAACACCATGCGCCAGGAGCCCGTGTTCCTGCGTCTGCTGCCCCTGCCGGACGGCCTGGAAGATCCGTTCCAGAGCGGCCTGAAGAAGGCAGAGGCCGAGGGCGAGGAAGTGAAGGCCAGCTACAGCTGGGACTACATCTACGAGCCCGATGCCAAGACCGTCATCGACGAGCTGCTGCAGCGCTACGTCGAGGGCCTGGTGTTCCAGGCGGTCGCCGAGAACATGGCGTCCGAACAGTCCGCGCGGATGGTGGCCATGAAGGCCGCTTCCGACAATGCCAAGAAAGTCATCGGCGACCTCCAGCTGGTCTACAACAAGACCCGCCAGGCAGCCATTACGAAAGAAATCTCCGAAATCGTGGGGGGCGCCGCAGCCGTTTGATGTCCCTGGACATCAGCAGCCGCAGCATTCCGTCAGACAGTTATCAAGCAAGGAATCGACATGAGCAAGGGAACCATCGTTCAGTGCATCGGCGCCGTGGTGGACATTCAGTTTCCCCGCGATCAGATGCCCAAGATCTACGCCGCGCTGACGCTGGCAGATGACACCTCGGCCGTGGCCGAGAAGGGCCTGACGTTTGAAGTGCAGCAACAGCTGGGCGATGGCGTGGTGCGTACCATCGCCATGGGCTCGTCCGACGGCCTGCGCCGCGGCATGGCTGTCACCAACACCGGCGCGCCGATCTCGGTGCCCGTCGGCACGGCCACCCTGGGCCGCATCATGGACGTGCTGGGTCGCCCGATCGACGAAGCCGGTCCCATCGCCACCGAAGAGCGCCGCGCGATCCACCAGGACGCCCCCGCCTTCGACGAGCTGTCGCCCTCGGTCGAACTGCTCGAAACCGGCATCAAGGTGATCGACCTGGTCTGCCCCTTCGCGAAGGGCGGCAAGGTCGGCCTGTTCGGCGGCGCCGGCGTGGGCAAGACCGTGAACATGCTGGAACTGATCAACAACATCGCCAAGGAACACAGCGGTCTGTCCGTGTTCGCTGGCGTGGGTGAGCGTACCCGCGAAGGCAACGACTTCTATCACGAAATGTCGGAAGCCGGCGTCATCAAGCTGGACAACCTGTCCGAGTCGAAGGTGGCGATGGTCTTCGGCCAGATGAACGAGCCCCCCGGCAACCGCCTGCGCGTCGCGCTGTCGGGCCTGACGATGGCCGAGAAGTTCCGTGACGAAGGCCGTGACATCCTGTTCTTCGTCGACAACATCTACCGCTACACGCTGGCCGGCACCGAAGTGTCGGCACTGCTGGGCCGCATGCCTTCCGCCGTGGGCTACCAGCCCACCCTGGCCGAGGAAATGGGCCGCCTGCAAGAGCGCATCACGTCGACCAAGACCGGCTCGATCACCTCGATCCAGGCCGTGTACGTCCCGGCGGATGACTTGACCGACCCGTCGCCTGCCACGACCTTCCAGCATTTGGACTCGACCGTCGTGCTGTCGCGTGACATCGCCGCGCTGGGTATCTACCCCGCCGTGGATCCGCTGGATTCGACCAGCCGCCAGCTCGACCCGCAAGTCGTGGGTGAAGAGCACTACGCCGTGGCCCGTGGCGTGCAGCAGACGCTGCAGCGCTACAAGGAACTGCGCGACATCATCGCGATCCTGGGCATGGACGAACTGTCGCCGGAAGACAAGCAGGCCGTGGCCCGCGCGCGCAAGATCCAGCGCTTCCTGTCGCAGCCCTTCCACGTCGCCGAAGTGTTCACCGGCGCCCCCGGCAAGTACGTGCCGCTGGCTGAAACCATTCGTGGCTTCAAGATGATCGTGGAAGGCGAGTGCGACGCGCTGCCCGAACAGGCCTTCTACATGGTCGGTTCGATCGACGAGGCCTTCGAGAAGGCCAAGAAACTGCAATAAGGACTCCCCATCATGGCTACCCTGCATGTCGATGTCGTCAGCGCCGAAGAGTCCATCTTCGCTGGCGAAGCCACGTTCGTGGCACTGCCGGGTGAAGCGGGTGAACTGGGCATCCTGCCCGGCCACACGCCGCTGATCTCGCGGATCCGTCCTGGCACGGTGAAGATCGTCCGGGCCGACAACGGCCAGGAAGAAAGCGTCTTCGTCGCCGGCGGCATCCTGGAAGTGCAGCCGGGCAGCGTGACGGTGTTGTCCGACACCGCCATCCGCGCGGCTGACCTGGACGAAGCCAAGGCCGTGGCCGCGCGCGAGCGCGCCCAGGAAGCCTTGAGCAAGGCCACCGACAAGGCGACCATCGCCGCTGTCGAGGCCGAGCTGGCCATGCTGGCTGCGCAAACCCTGGCGGCCCGCAAGGCCTCCGAATCCGGCCGCTCGCACCACTGAGTCTTGCCTGGCGGTACCGGCGCGTTCGCGCGCCGGCACAGAAAACAGAAAACCCACCCTCGCGGTGGGTTTTCTGTTTTCTGTTTGCTGCATGTGTCCTTGCCCTGCAGGCAGCCATCCGTGTTTCCCGTGTCGCGTCTTTCCCGCATGGCCGCGCCCTTGGGGCGGCGGTAGCCTGCATGGGCACGCAACATCAAGGGAGCGAAGATGCGGCAGGTGATCGATTGCGCGGTGCTATGGGCGCCCGGGCAGGAGGGCTGGGTGAAGGAATGGATGGCGCGCCGCGAGCACGCCTTGCCAAGGGCAAGGCTGCTGTCCCTGCCGCTGGCTGCCCAGGCACCGAATGGACCGGCGCCAGACGCCCTCTGGCGGCTGCAGCAGGTGTTGCGCAGGTATGACCTGGCCATCCTGCCGGTGGCGCCCGAACAGCTCGCCTGGAGCCGCATGGCGCTTTCGGCGGCCGAGGGCATGTTGCCCGTGCCCTTGCTTGGGCTGGCCCACGGCTTGCGTGCCGCGGCCATCCAGGACCTGCTGGGCCTGGGGCTGAACGATTTCGTCAGGGTCGAGCTGGAGGGAGACGACCTCGGCTTGCGGCTGGCCTGTGTGGCGCGGCGCAAGGAAGCCTTGGCGCCAGGCGGTCTTGCCGGAGGTGGCGGTGCCGTGCGCCCCGCAGCTGCCCGGTCACCGCTCGGCAACGAAGCACCAGGGAAGTCTTCCCCGGGCGGGGCGCCGGGGCTGGCCGAACCCGACATGCCCTACGCGCTGGCATCCAGGGCAAGCCTGCCGTCCACCGAAGAAACCCTGTCGTTTCGTGCCGCCAAAAGCCGCGTGGTCGCTGCTTTCGAGCACGATTACCTGAGCCGGGCCTTGCGCCGCTCGGGTGGCAACATCGCGATGGCGGCGCGTCAGGCCAGCAAGCACCGGCGGGCGTTCTGGGGCCTGATGCGCAAGCATCGGATCGATGCGGAGCAGTTCAGGCAAGGCGCGGAAGACGAGCGGAATGGGCCGAAGGAGGGTTGAGAGAGCGGAACGCATGACAACTTGCGGTGGATGTCTGCGTCGATCCTCCAAAGTCATCCTTGCTATAGTCGTTCCGAAATCAGCCCTTTGCTGGAATGCCATGCAAACCAATAGCCTTATCCCCGAAGGTACATACGGCGTCGTCCAGCGCGATGTTTTTCACTCATCATTGGATGAGGTTGCGGAGCAGATTCGTCGCCTGGGATACGCCGTGATCGACTCGGGTTATACCGAGGCCGAGCTCCACGCATTGTCCGAAGCGTTCGATATGGCGCGAGCGGCTTACGTACAGCGTTGGGGGGAAGCGCGCCTGAAAAGTCTGGGCGAACTGCACACCTTGCGGGCATTGTTGACGCACGGTGGACCTCTGTTCTTGAAGCTGGCGACCCATCGCGTGCTTCTCGAACTCCTGGGGCGCCTGATCGAGGGCAAGTTCGCGCTGAGTCAGCAGAATGGCGTCATCAATCCGGCGGGTGAGAGTTACAACCAGGGCGCCTGGCATCGTGACCTGCCTACCAGCACTTCCTGTCGAGCACGCCTCTGGCCGTCAACGCGCTGTTCTGCATGGACGATTTCACGACAGACAATGGGTCGACGTTTGTCCTTCCTGGGTCGCACCGTTCTGATGCGTTTCCGTCAGAGGCTTATTTGCGGCGGCATGCCTTGCAAGTGGAGGCAAAGGCCGGCCAGTTCATCGTGATGGATTGCATGCTTTTCCACAGCGGTGGACGGAATCGTGGCAATGCAGATCGACGAGCCGTGAACCACGCCTATATGATTCCCTACTTTCGTCAGCAGATCGAATTACCGGGCAACCTGGATGCCAGCACGCTGTCGGAGTCGGAGAAGAGCCTGCTTGGGTTCAGCTACAGTTCGCCCCCGTCGGTAGAGGCGTACCTCGTTTCAAGAGAAAAGAAGAATGTCTGATATCAGTCACAGTGTGTTCCGTCGGGCACTTGTCGCACCAGATACCTACGAGGCGTTGCGCGAGCGCGAAGGTGGATTCGTTGATTCACAAGGCATCTTCTACCCATTTGTGGGAGATGGCGTGCGCGTGGTGGATTTCATCGCGCCTCACGCAGCGGGACAATTCGACCGGGACAATCTGGAAATGTACAACTCGGCCCATTCGGTCGAGATCTACAGGAATTTTCTGAACTGGTTGTTTGAAACATTCGACGTCCAGGAGGACGCGTTCAGGGCCGAACTGTTGTCCCACCTGCGACTCGAGCCGGGAATGCGGGTCCTGATTGCCGGTTGCGGACTAGGGGAGGACATTGCACTTGTGTCCGACCAAGTGGGCAGCACTGGCGAAGTGCATGCTCAGGATCTGAGCAAGGCGATGGTGGTCGAGGCCGCTAGCAAGAATGCGCAGCCTCACATCGGATTCACGATTTCGAACGCGCTTCATTTGCCCTACCCCACCGGATACTTCGATGCCGTCTTTCATTTCGGCGGCATCAATCTGTTTGGCGGCGACATGCGTGTCGCTGTCGCGGAACTGGATCGGGTTTGCAAGGAAGGTGGGCGGGTAGTGTTCGGCGATGAGGGCATTGCTGCGCATCTGCGAGGCACCGAATACTACGAGGTCGCAGTCCGGAACAATGCGCTTTGGGGGCGGGAAGCCCCCATGGCTGCATTGCCCCATGGCGCGAAGGATGTCCAGCTGAACTATGTTCTTGGCAATTGCTTCTACCTGATCGGCTACGTTTCAGGGAAGACCTTGCCTTACATGAATATCGATGTTCCCCACCAGGGAACTCGGGGCGGCACCGCCAGAACACGTTATTTCGGACAGATCGAGGGGGTGTCGGCGGAGGTCAAGGCGAAGTTGTATGCGAAGGCTCGGAAGGATGGCGTGTCCGCGCATGATCTGCTGGAAAAGCTCCTGTCTGCGCATCTGTGATGCGGGGCAATGAGGCCATGACGCGATGAAAAACCGCTGGGAAAAACTGGGCCAGCTTTATACCCCGGAGGGCCGCACAAGGCATCCAAAGCTGTTGACGCATGCCGCCAACCCGCTGCCTGTCCGGCTGCACGAGGACGTCTATCGAGTTTTTTATTCGGGACGTGACGCATCGAACCGTTCGTCTGTCGGCGCGGTAGATATCGACATCCTGCGTCGGCAGGTGATTCGCGAGCATGATGCGCCCATTTTTGAGTTCGGTCCTGCCGGCAGCTTCTATGCGGACGGGATCAGCATCGGATGCTGTTACTCGGTTGGTGGTGTTCGCTACATGCTGTTCATGGGGTGGCAGAGCCCTCCGGATTCCCATTTCCGTGGGGACATAGGTCGCATGGTGATGGACGCGTCGTTGCGACTCACCCTGGATGGAGATCAGCCATTCCTTGGGGCGAACGCCATCGATCCGATCAGCCTGTCCTATCCGTGGGTGTGCGAAGCCCCTGAGGGGGGCTACGTCATGTGGTACGGCTCGACCGAGACCTGGGATGCGGGCAACGGAGAAATGTTGCATGCCATCAGTTCGGCAACGTCTGCAGACGGGCACCAGTGGGCTCGTCATGGGCAGGCCGTGCCTCATGTGCTTGGCGCTGCTCAGGCGTTTTCGCGCCCGACCGTCGTCCGGGGAAAGGATGGGAGCTATCAGATGTGGTTCTCCTGCCGAGGGGCGGGGGAGAAATATCGTATCGGGTACGCGGATAGCGACGACGGCAAACAATGGCGCCTGTCTCTGGAGAATGCCGGTATTACGGTTTCTGATTCAGGCTGGGACTCAGAAATGATTGCTTATCCCTACGTGATGGATCACGAAGGGCAGCGCTACATGTTCTATAACGGCAACAGTTACGGCAAGACGGGTTTTGGCCTTGCTGTCTGGCGTGACACTTGAGTGATTGCCGCTCCAGATAAGGCCTTGAGCCAAGTCAGGCTTACAGGAGCCGCGGCGGGTAAAATCGACGTTTCGCCCGCAGAAGGATGCCCGTGTCCGCTCCCGACCTGAAGAATGACGTCTTCCTGCGCGCGCTGTCGCGCGCGCCGGTGCCCTACACCCCGCTCTGGCTCATGCGCCAGGCAGGACGCTATCTCCCCGAGTACAACGCCACGCGCGCGCGCGCCGGCTCTTTCCTGGGACTGGCCAAGAACCCGGACTACGCCTGTGAGGTCACGCTGCAGCCCCTGGCACGCTACGACCTCGACGCCGCCATCCTGTTCTCGGACATCCTGACGGTGCCCGATGCCATGGGCCTCGGCCTGGATTTCGTGGCAGGCGAGGGCCCTCGTTTCGCCCATCCCGTGCGCAATGAAGCCGACGTGGCCAAGCTGGCCGTGCCCGAGCTGGACAGCCTGCAATACGTCTTCGACGCCGTCAGCCTCATCCGCCGTGAACTCGGCGGCAAGGTGCCCCTGATCGGCTTTGCCGGGAGTCCCTGGACCATCGCCTGCTACATGGTCGAAGGCAAGGGCAGCGACGACTACCGCCAGATCAAGACCATGCTGTACGCCAGGCCCGACCTGCTGCACCGCATGCTGGAAATCAACGCCGAAACCACGGCGCGCTACCTGAACGCGCAGATCGAAGCCGGCGCCCAGGCTGCCATGATCTTCGACAGCTGGGGAGGCGTGCTGGCCGATGGCCTGTTCCAGCAGTTCTCGCTGGCCTACACCCAGCGCGTGGTCGACAAGCTGATCCGCGAGCGCGAAGGGCGCCGGGTGCCCGTCATCGTGTTCACGAAGGGCGGGGGCATCTGGCTGGAACAGATCGCCGCCATCGGCTGCGATGCCGTCGGCCTGGACTGGACGGTGGACCTGGGCGCCGCGCGCCGCCGGGTACAGGACCGGGTGGCGCTGCAGGGCAACCTGGACCCCATGGCATTGTTCGGCGGCGAAGCCGCTGTGCGCGCCGAAGCCCGCCGCGTGCTGGACGCTTTCGGTCCGGTGGGTCAGGGCGGTCACGTCTTCAACCTGGGCCATGGCATTTCCCAGTACACGCCGCCCGAGGCGGTCGCCGCGCTGGTGGACGAGGTCCACCACTACAGCGCCGGGCTTCATGCCTGAGGTAAGTGGTCGCTCCCGCCGGAAATGCTGCCCCGGCGGGCTGCACTCTTGCGCACTTGTGCACAGGAAATTGCAATTCAGGGAATACCCCACACAGAAGAGAGCGGAGATCTGAATGCAGCCGTAAGTCATTGATGTGAAATGATTAAGTCTATATTCAGAAAGTGTTTTTGACCTGCCGCAGAAGCTGTGTTATTCCCCTTCAGCACTTGTTCAATGCCTTTTCCCCAAAGTTATCCACAGGTTTGCGGGAAAAGTTTTTGCTAGTCCCGATCTAACAATCTCTTAGGACCAACTCCGAGAATCCACTTTAAGTCGTGACTCGGATCGTTCCCGTTTTCGTCCCGCCGATGTCCCAGACCGCTCCCCTGATCGATGCCGCAGGTACCGCCATGGTGCCGCCTGCGGCATGGGTGCGCGTGGTGCTGGACGTGCCCTTGCCGGGACCGTTCGATTACCGCCATGTGGCGCCGGTCGAGCCGGGAACGCGGGTGATCGTGCCTTTCGGGCGGCGCAAACTGATCGGCGTGGTGGTGGACAATCCGGCGGAGCCGGGATACGAGCCCAGCCAGATCAAGGAGGTGGAGCAGGTGCTGGACGACCTGCCGCCGTTGTCCGAGCGCTGGATGCGCATGGCGCGATTCGCGGCGGATTACTACCAGCGCCCGCTGGGCGAGGTCATGCTGCCGGCCTTGCCGGGGCCGCTGCGCAAGGTCTCGGCCTATCAGGGCAAGCGGGCCTCGGGCGGGCCGGTGGCGCGCCAGGCCAAGCGCAAGCGCACGGCGCGTGACGATGCCGCGGCTGACCAGCCGCCCACGCTGAACGAGGCGCAGCAGGCGGCGGTGGACGCCATCGTCGGCGCGCCGGCCTTCCATGCCTTCCTGCTGCACGGCGTCACCGGCAGCGGCAAGACCGAGGTCTACCTGCGCGCCGCCGAACAAGTGCTGGCGCGCGGCCGGCAAGTGCTGATGCTGGTGCCGGAAATCAACCTGACGCCGCAGTTCGAGGCTGCCTTGCGGGCACGCCTGGAACGGGTCGCGGGAGCGGACGGGCTGGCCGTCCTGCACAGCGGCCTGTCTGAGGGCGAGCGCCTGCAGGCGTGGACGCGGGCGGTCGATGGGCGTGCGCGCATCGTGCTGGGCACGCGCCTGGCTGTGTTTGCGCCGCTGGAAGACCTGGGGCTCATCGTCGTGGACGAAGAGCACGACACCTCGTACAAGCAGCAGGACGGCCTGCGCTATTCCGCGCGCGACCTGGCCGTCTGGCGCGGCCGCGATGCCGCTGCCGCCGTCGTGCTGGGCTCGGCCACGCCCGCGCTGGAGACCTGGTATCACGCCACGCGCGGCCACTACACGCGGCTCAGCCTGCCGACGCGCGCGCGCGCCGCCAGCCTGCCGGCGGTCAGGCTGGTGGATACGCGCCGGCTGCCGATGGAAAACGGCATGTCGCCGCAACTGCTGGATGGCATTGCCGACCGCCTGGCGCGCGGCGAGCAATCGCTGGTGTTCCTGAACCGGCGAGGCTATTCGCCCGCCCTGCATTGCGCGTCCTGCGGCTGGGTCAGCCAATGCACGCGCTGCACGGCATTCACGGTGCTGCATCGCGGCTCGCACGGCATGCACCGGCTGCAATGCCACCATTGCGGCTACCAGGCGCGCGTGCCGCGCGCCTGCCCCGACTGCGGCGACCAGGACTTGAAGCCCATGGGGCGCGGCACGCAACGCGTCGAGGAATACCTGGCAGAGAAATTCCCCGCTGCCCGCATTTCCCGCATCGATGCCGACAGCACCCGCCGCAAGGGCAGCGCGCAGGCCTTGTTCGCCCAGGTGCATGCCGGGGAGGTCGACATCCTGGTCGGCACCCAGATGGTGGCCAAGGGCCACGATTTCGCCAACCTGACGCTGGTGGGCGTGCTCAATGCCGACTCCATGCTGTTCTCGCAGGACTTCCGGGCCCCGGAACGCCTGTTCGCCCAGCTCATGCAGGTGTCGGGACGAGCCGGGCGCCACGGTGGCCAGGGTGAAGTCCTGATCCAGACGGGCTATCCGGAACAATCCGTCTATCAATCCCTGCTGCGTCACGACTACGAAGGCTTCGCCCGGCATGCGCTGGCAGAGCGCGAGAGTGTCGGCCTGCCGCCTTATGCCTTTCAAGCGCTGCTGTCCGCGGAAGCCCGCGAACTGGCGCAGGCAATCGATTTCCTGCAGCGTGCGCGCGACGAGGCTGAAAATGTCCTTGCCGAGGCGGGCCTGTCGGGCGGCGTGACGCTATATGATCCAGTGCCGCTGCGCGTCGTCCGCGTGGCCAATGTCGAGCGGGCCCAATTGCTGCTGGAAAGCGCAAGCCGCCCCGCCTTGCTGGCGTTCCTGCGCCGCTGGGTGGGCGTGCTGCCCGCACTGGCTGCCGACGGCCGCGCACGCTGGCTGCTTGAAGTGGATCCGCTGGAGATCTGAAAGAATGACCACCCCCAATTCCGTGCCCGCCGGGCTGAACCCGGCGCAGCGCGAAGCCGTGCTTTACCTGGATGGCCCCAGCCTCGTGCTGGCGGGCGCGGGTTCCGGCAAGACGCGCGTCATCACGCAGAAGATGGCCTACCTGCTGCGCGATTGCGGCTACATGGCCCGCAACATCGTGGCGCTGACCTTCACGAACAAGGCCGCGCGCGAGATGGACGAGCGCGTGAAGACCCTGGTCGACCCGAAGATGGCCAAGGGCCTCATCATCAGCACCTTCCATTCGCTGGGCGTGCGCCTGTTGCGGGAAGAGGCCCGCCATGCCGGGCTGAAGCCGCAGTTCTCCATCCTGGACGCGGATGACGCCATGGCCATCATCCAGGAAATGCTGGCCACCACGGACAAGGGCCGGCTGCGTGCGGTGCAGTCGGCCATCTCGCTGTGGAAGAACGGCCTGGTGGATCCGGACGAGGCCGAACGTACGGCTGCCACCGCCGGCGAAGCCGAAGCCGCCCGGGTCTATCGCAGCTACAACGCGACGCTGGCGGCCTATCAGTCCGTGGACTTCGACGACCTGATCCGCATTCCCGCGCAACTGCTGGCCAGCAACGACACGGTGCGCGAGCGCTGGCAGAACCGTGTGCGCTATCTGCTGGTGGACGAGTACCAGGACACCAACGTGTGCCAGTACCAGCTGGTGCGCCTGCTGACCGGCCCGCGCGCCATGTTCACCGCGGTGGGCGACGACGACCAGGCCATCTATGCCTGGCGCGGCGCCACCATCGAGAACCTGGCCAAGCTCACGACGGACTATCCGCAGCTGAAGGTCATCAAGCTGGAGCAGAACTACCGTTCGGTGCAGCGGATCCTGGCCGCGGCCAACAGCGTCATCGAGCGCAATCCCAAGCTCTTCGAGAAGAAGCTGTGGTCGGACCTGGGCGTGGGCGAGCCCATCGTGATCTCGCCGATGAACGACGAGGAGACCGAGGCCCAGAGCATCGCCATGAAGATCTCGGCCTCGCGCTTCGAGCGCCAGGCCAGCTGGAAGGATTTCGCCATCCTGTACCGCGGCAACCACCAGGCCCGCATCATCGAGCAGGCGCTGCGCGACCTGAAGATCCCGTACACGATCGCGGGCGGCCAGAGTTTCTTCGACAAGGCCGAGGTGCGCGACGTCCTGTCCTATCTGCGCCTGATCGCCAACGACGCGGACGACCCCGCCTTCATCCGGGCGGCCACGACCCCGCGCCGCGGGATCGGGCAGGCCACCTTGCAGGCCCTGGGCACCTATGCTGCCGAGCGGGAAGTGTCGCTGTTCGAGGCCGTCTTCGAGCAAGGCCTGGAAACCCGCCTGCAGCCGCGCCAGATCGAGCCGCTGCGCGTGTTCGCGGAGTTCATCCAGCGCATGCAATGGCGAGCGGGCCGCGGTGTCGAAGGCCGCCCGCCCCCCAAGGCCGAGCCGGCGGGGCCGCTGCTGGACGACCTGCTGGGCGCCATCGACTACGAGCGCTTCCTGTACGACACCATGGAAGAGCGCCCGGCGCAGTCACGCTGGCACAACGTGCTGGAACTGGTGGGCTGGCTGAAGCGCAAGGCCGAGGAAGATGGACACACGCTCTTCGAACTGGTGCAGCACGTGGCGCTCATCACGATGCTGGAGCGCCAGAATGACGAGGAAGAGCCCGACGCGGTGAAGATGTCGACGCTGCATGCGTCCAAGGGCCTGGAGTATCCGCACGTCTATCTGGCGGGCGTGGAAGAAGGGCTCCTGCCGCACATGGGCAAGGACGACGAAGAGGGCGACCCGGCGCGGGCCGCGGAATCGCTGGCCGCGCGCATCGAGGAAGAGCGCCGGCTGATGTACGTGGGCATCACCCGCGCGCAGCGCAGCCTGAACCTCAGCTGGTGCAAGAAGCGCCGGCGCGCCCGCGAGGACGTGGTGCGGGAGCCTTCCCGCTTCATCGAGGAAATGGGCCTGGGCAGCGCGCCGCAAGGGGCGGACCCGGCCAGCCATCTCAGTCCGAAAGAACGGCTGGGCATGCTCAAGGCCTTGCTGAACAAGCGCGGCTGAACGCCGGCGGCCTCGCCGTTCGAAGCCGCGCTCAGGTTTCCGCCGCCAGGCGTCCCGCGTCCTCGCACCATTGCGGCAGTTGCGCGCCGGGCATCGGGCGGCCATACAGATAGCCTTGCAGTTCGTCGCAGCCGATGCTGCACAGCGCCTGCGCCTCTTCCTCGCGTTCGACGCCTTCGGCCACCACGCGCAGGCCCAGCTCGTGGCCCAGTTCGATGATGGCCTTCACCACGGCCAGGTCGGTGGCGGAGTCCAGCATGCCGCGCACGAACGCCTGGTCGATCTTCAGGCGGTCGAGCGGGAAGCGGTTCAGGTAGCTGAGGCTGGAATACCCCGTGCCGAAGTCGTCCAGCGACAGCTTCACGCCCAGCTTGCGGATGTCCCGGATCACGTCCAGGTAGTTCTCCGCATTGCTCATGAGCACGGTCTCGGTGATCTCCAGCTCCAGCAGTTCGGGCGCAATGCCATGCGCGTCCAGGCTGGCGCGCAATGTATCGATGAGGCCGGGGTCGCGCAGCTGGATGGCGGAAAGGTTGATCGAGGTGCGCAGCGCAGGCAGCCCCTGGCCGCGCCACACGGCCATCTGCCGGCAGGCCTCGTCGATGACCCAGGCGCCGATGGGAATGATGAGACGGGTATCTTCCGCGATGGGGATGAACTGGCCGGGCGAGATGGCGCCCAGCGTGGGCGAAGTCCAGCGCAGCAGCCCCTCCACGCCGACGATTGCGCCGTTGGCGGCATCGACGCAGGGCTGGAACGCCAGTGCCAGTTCGCGCTGGGCCACGCAGGTCCTGAGGCCGGCCTCCATCGCCAGCCGCAGCCGGGCGCGCTCGGCCATCTCGGCAGAGAAGAATTTCACGAGATTGCGGCCCGCCGCCTTGGCCTGGTACATGGCGGCATCGGCGTTCTGCATGAGCGTATCGATGTCCAGGCCGTCGTCCGGATACATCGCCACGCCGACGCTGCACGAGACCTGCAGCGTGACGCCGCCGATCTCGTGCGGTTCCCGCACGAGCGGGATCAGGCGCTCGCCGATCAGGTGCTCGACGTCGGCCTGGTTGGTGACCCCATTCAGGATGATGGTGAACTCGTCGCCCCCCAGCCGGCTGACGGTGTCGCCGCTGCGCACGGCCTGCAGCAGCCGGCGCGAAATGGATTTCAGCAAGCTGTCGCCGACATGGTGGCCGAGGGAGTCGTTGATGTCCTTGAAGCGATCCAGGTCGATGAACAGCACGGCGCAGCGCCTGCCTGTCTGCTCGCCGCTTTCCAGTGACGCGGCCAGCTGCTTCGTGAACAGCGCCCGGTTGGGCAGCTGCGTCAGCACGTCGTGCTCGGCCAGGAAGCGGATGCGCGCCTCGCTTTTCTTGCGGTCGGTGATGTCGATGACGGTGCAGATGTAGTGCGACACGTCGGCCTGCTTGTCGCGCACGGCGCTGATCATCAGCCAGGCCGGATAGTCGCCGCCCTGGCGCCGGCGGATCTGGGCTTCGCCGCTCCACGTGCTGGAAGGCTCGACATGCGCGACGAGGTTTTCCATGACGGAGCCGTTGCGCGACGCCGCGGCGATGAAGCCCGGCACCTTTCCCAGCACGTCCGCGGTGCTGAAACCCGTGGACCGATAGAAGGACGCGTTGGCGCTCAGCAGCTTGCGCTCGTGGTCGAGGATCAGGATGGCCTCGGACGAGGCCTCGAAGACCTTGGCCCAAAGCTCCAGCCGTTGCTCCATCAGCTTGATCTGGTTGATGGGCGTGAACGCCGTCAGGATCGCGTCGCGCCCCTGGAAATGCAGGCGCCGTGCCGACAGCATGGCCCAGGTGGGCTCGGCGCCGGCGCGCCACAGCACCTCGAATTCATCGACGGCATCATGGTCGGACAGCTGCTGGAAGAATCGTGCGCGCACCGATGAATCCAGCCCGTGCATCCACGGGTCCGTCGTGCGTCCGCCCAGCCATGACAAGGCGGGCTGGTTGGCGTGCAGCACTTCATGGCCCGGCACCGAGGTCACCATCATGGGCACCGGCGTGGCTTCCACCAGCGAATGCTGCGCGGCCGAGGCGCGGGCCGTGGCGGCCAGTTCCTTCTGGGCGTCGCGTTCGCGGTCCAGTTGCTCCAGCATCTCGTTGAAGCCGCGCACCAGCTGGCCGATCTCGTCCTGGCTGTTCCACGACGCCCGTTGCGTGTGGTCGCCGGTGCGGCGCACCGTGTCCATGACACGCGCCAGTTGCCGCAGCGGCCAGGAGATCTGCTGGGCGACGAAATACACCATGAAGAGAATGCTGATCAGCAGGAACAGGGCGGTGCCCAGATGCAGCCACATCCTTGAGTACAAACCGCTGACGCGGGTGTGGAGCAGCTCGTCCAGCCGGTCGGCCGTGACGATCCATGCCGCGTCCGCGGCATGGACCACGGCCTGCTGCGCGGCGCCTGCCGCCAGCAGTACCGCTTCGTTGCGCACGCCCGCTTCGTGGTTCAGCACGTCATGCACCGTGCGGCGATAGGCATCGACCGTGGCGAGCAGGTGCTGGATGGAGGGCGTCAGCGCAGCGCCCAGCTGGCGATTGACCGCGCCGGCCTCGGCGTAGTCCGAGCGGAGCCCCTGCAGGACCGCATCGAGCTGGCCTTCCAGCAGCAGATAGCGGGCCCGCACGGCTTCGTCCGATTGCATGGCGGGATTGGAGTTGTTCAGCAGGTGGCCGATGCTGTTGATCGCGTGCAACAGCGCGGGGTAGCGCAGGATGGACAGCGACATGGCGTAGTAGCTGTCCAGGTCCGGATCCAGGATCAGGTTGGACTGGTTGCCCACGCGTGTGATCAGCGCCCGGCAGGCATCCAGCGCTTCGGCCAGCGCGTCGTAGTCGGGGGCAGGCGAGCGCGACAACCGCTCCAGCTGCGCGCGCAGGCGCGCGTTCAATTCGGCGCTTTGCATGTTGGCGCCGTACCGGGTTTCGGCATTGGCCAGCGCCGTGTGGGCCTTGCCCAGGGCGTCGGGCGCGGAGGGTTGCCCGGCGCCGGCCAGCGCGACGTCGACCAGCGTGTCGCGCACGGCAGTGATATAGGCGCTGCCCAGGATCTCCTTGTCGGAGAAGTCGATGGACAGGGTTTTTTCGTGGATGAGGATGCCGCTGATGTAGACGACGGCGGTGAGGTCAAGCAGATAGATCAGCAGCAGCTTGCGGCCGACCCTCAGCCGCGCGAGCAGCCGGAAAAAGACATTGCGCTTCATGCGTCAGACAGCCGGCAAGGGATCCATTCCGGACCTCCATGCCCTTCCCCCAGGCGTTGCGGTCATGCCCTCGTTGGCCGCCGCTTGTACATTTTGTAATGTGTTTTATAGCGTACTCCGGCCCACGGTGATAGTGGGCCTTTCCGCAGTGTCGCGGACAGTACACGATGGCAAGGCCTGCCGGTACGAGACGGGCGCTTCAGCCTTGTGCCGGCGATGGGAAAACACCCGGAGGGAAGTCGGGCGGATGCCGGCCATCGAACCAGGACGCCTGGCATCCTGGCCCAATAAAAAAGGCTCCCGAGGGAGCCTGCTTCACATTACCAGTCGGAACCGGAGTAGCGGGCGCTTTGCTGGCGGGCGCGGACCATGCTGTCGTTCACTTCGGCGAAGAAGTCAGCGGTAGCGGTGATGGCCTTCCAGGTGCGACGCGCGGCGCCAGCAGCGATCGCGGACAGAATCAGCGGGCGATCGGAGAGGGCGTTACGCAGCATGTCGCGTTCCAGCGTGTCGGTCAGCCGAACGTTCGAGTTGAGTGCGTGTGCCATGGTGGTTTCCTTGCTTGAGAACTGCGTTTTACGACTAAGTGAAAACGAGTATAGGGTAATCCCTAGGGGTAGGCAAGGAGAATTCTAGGGAAAACCCTAGGTCGTGTGGCAAGAACGCAAAAAACGTCCTTTTGGATGGTATTTAAGCCGGGTGAAATAGGAAAAAAGGCTGTTTTGACGGCCCAAAGTACAAACCCCGGCACAAGGCCGGGGTTCGGGAAATGCCAGGGGAGAGGCTTACTTGGCGGCGTTCACCATGTAGCGCACGGCGGCCAGCAGGTCTTCGTCGCTGGCGTTGGCGGCGCCACCCTTGGGCGGCATGGCGCCCTTGCCCTTGATGACCACCTCCATCATGGCGTCCTCGCCGGTGGCGATGTACTTGGCCCAGGCGGCCTTGTCGCCGAACTTGGGTGCGCCGGCGACACCCGTGCCGTGACAGGCGAAACAGGTGCTCTTGTAGAGCTTTTCGCCGGCGGGGTTGACGACTTGCGCGTCAGCGGCGGGCTTGGCGTCGGCCTGCGCGGCAGGCTTGGGCGCTTCGGCGGGGGCGGCAGGCGTAGCCGCAGCGGGGGCGGGGGCTGGCGCTGCCGCCGCTGCGGCGGGCGCGTCGGGCTTCTTTTCGCCTTCCGCGGCAGGTTCGGGCGCTGCCGGTTCCTCGAAGGAGGCCCCCGACTTGTTCGCCATGTAGACCACGGCGCGGGCGACTTCGACGTCGTCCAGCGCCGGGTTGCCACCCTTGGCGGGCATGGCGCCCTTGCCGGTGATGGCGACCTTCAGCATGGTCTCGTAGCCTTCCTTGATGTACTTGGCCCAGGCCGAGTTGTCGCCCAGCTTGGGCGCGCCGGCGGTGCCGGCGTTATGACAGGCCGCACAGGTGGTGGTGTAGACCTGTTCGCCCGTCTTCAATTCACGCGGCGCGCTCGCGTCGACCAGTTCGAGCCTGGCCACGGGGGCGATGCGCTTGCTGGTGGCTTCCTCGCCCAGGGCGTCGGAGCCGGCGCCGACCTTCACGCCCGAGGTCACGAAGTGGACCAGCAGGATGATGATGGCGATGGGGATGATGAATGCGAGGACTACCGTGACGACCAACTGCTTTGGGGTCTTGATGAGAGAACCGTGTTCTTCTGCGTGTTGTTGCTCGTTGCTCATGACCAAATCCATGCAAGTCGGGTCTAGGGGATGCCCGGTTATTTTGCTGGGTGGCAGCGATGCTTGCTGTCTGCCTCGACGACTTTTATTGATCTACTTCTACCAAGCGTCACGCAAATGGGGCCAGCTTGGCGTGCAAACGCCAGATTATAACGGGAACCGCCCTGGCGGACCCCTGTCGGAGGGGCGCGTTTCCCCTAGGATGGCCGCGCCGGAACCGGCGGCCCGGGTCATCGCGCAGGGAGCTTGACGAGCAGCTTTCCTGGAGGCAATGTACAATGTTGCCCTGCGGTGCCCGTAGTTCAATGGATAGAATGAGAGTTTCCGAAGCTCTTGATACAGGTTCGATTCCTGTCGGGCGCGCCACCGTCGCATGACGGTCATTTCCAGAAAAACTCGGCGGTTCCCCAGGTCCTCGATCCTTCGCAGGCGCTGGTACTCCCCCGACGTCCCTGAAAGCCCTCCCATAGCCCTCCTGTCGTCGCGCCCGCCGTGCCGTTACCATGCGGCATGAACGACGTTGCGGTTTCTGGCGGATGGAGCACTCGGATGACCCTGCAGAAGTACATCGACAAGCTGTCCTGGGCGTCCGCGCCTGCCAGGCAGGATGAGGCACGGATCGTCCTGCGCTACAGCGCGGGCAGGGCGGCAAAGGTGCACGCGCAGGAAGGGGTGGAGGATCTGCAGGACACCTTCGACAGCCTGGTCGCGCTTGCCGACAGGGGGTTTCTTGGCATGCAAGGCCTTGTGGCCACCGTTGCGGCGCCCGCAGGCGACCTGCTGGAGGTGAGGCTTGCCGCGGAGCCGCTGCCCCATGACCTGCTCGTGATCGCCTTGCGGCTCGTGATCAGCGCCAACGACAACGACCCGGCGGATTTCCAGATGCTGCTCAATGCGCTGGACGGCGACATGAAAACCGCCCTGGAAGCCTATGGCGGGACGAACTTCGAGGAAGAGGTGGCCGAGGTGTCGCTGTCGGTGGCGGGCGTGACATCTTCAGGCGCTTTCGATCCCTTCCATCTTGGTGCGGCGCCCGGACCGCTGCGGCACGCGCGGCGGTTGCTGGTGCAGGATGCCGCACCGCATATGCCGGACGCGGACACCGAAGACCATATCCTCCGGCTGTCCGGCATGCGTGCCTTCCTGCCGGTTGGCGTGCAGCCGGAATACGAACCTGGCGAGGAAGCGTACTTTCCGCAGGGTGACGACCTTGTCCTCGATCGTGTGTCGATCGAAGCGGCGTCGCTGCATGCGATCCTGTCCATGCTGGCGCCGGAAAGGGCGCACACCGTGCGGGAAGACGACTGACGCGCCCGCGGCACAGGCCCGCGCGATCACGCCTTGCGCACGAATTCCGTTTTCAGGCTCATCGCACCGAAGCCGTCGATCTTGCAATCGATATCGTGATCGCTATCCACCAGCCGGATATTCCGGACCTTGGTGCCGATCTTGACCACGCCGCCCGAGCCCTTGAGCTTCAGGTCCTTGATGACGTTGACGGTGTCCCCGTCCTGAAGCACGTTGCCGGCCGAGTCCCGGTAGACCCGGCCTTCCGCTGACGGGGCGGTCGACTCGGCCTCCGACCATTCATGCGCGCATTCCGGACAGATCAGCAAAGCGCCGTCCTGGTAGGTCAGTGCGGATTGGCAGGTTGGGCAGGGGGGTAGCGCGCTCATGGAAACATCCCGGTAAGTAGGGTTGGGGGCAATTGGGGCATGAGTATAGGCGGCGGCTTTGCAAGAAGGTGGGCGCGGTCATGCCCGTCCGACCCTTCTGGCGGCGCCTGCCCCGGGGGTTACCAGCCCACCGCGGCCCCGTCGCTGCGCGGATCCGAGCCACCCTCCAGCACGCCGTCAGCCGTGCGCACGATCGCGCCGGCATGACCCATGATTTCGTCGTAGGCCGACAGCACTTCCACCGCATGCCCGCGCGCGCGCAGCGTGTCCACCGTGGCAGACGGGAAGCGCGACTCCAGCTTCAGTGATTCATTGGCATTGCCCCAGGTTCGGCCCAGCAGCCAGCGCGGCGCGTCGATGGCGGCCTGCGGGTTCATGCCCAGCTGGGTGATGCGGGTGAAGACGGCGCTTTGCGATTGCGGCTGGCCATCGCCGCCCATGTTGCCGTAGACGATGCTGCGGCCATCCGAGAGCCTGGCCATTGCCGGATTCAGGGTGTGGAAGGGCTTGCGGCGGGGGGCAAGCGGATTGCGCGCAGCCGGGTCCAGCGAGAAGCTGCAGCCGCGGTTCTGCCAGTTCAAGCCGGATTGTGGCAGGACGACGCCGCTGCCGAACTCGTGATAGATGCTCTGGATGAAGCTGACCGCGACGCCATTGGCGTCGATGGCGCCCATCCACACCGTGTCGCCGGGGCCTTGCCCGCCGCCCCAGCTGGCGGCCTGCGACGGCCGCAGGCGCTCGGCCATGGCGTCCAGCGCGGCGGGCGCCAGGAAGGCGTCGGGCGTCTCGGTCATGAATGCCGGGTCGGTGATGTGCTGGTCGCGGATGGCGAAGGCCTGCTTGGTGGCTTCCACGCAGGCGTGCACGTAGTCCGCGCCCAGGTGGTCGAAGCGTTCGGGCAGGATGCGGTCCAGCTGGCCCAGGATGAGCAGCGACACCAGGCCTTGGGTGGGCGGCGGCATGTTGTAGAGCGTGCCCAGCGTGTGCGGCATGGCCAGCGGCGTTTTCCAGACGGCCTGGTGGGCCTGCAGGTCTTCCAGGCCGATGGGGCTGCCCGCGGCACGCAGATCCTCGGCGATGCGTTGCGCCAGGTCGCCGCGATAGAAATCGTCCAGGCCGTGGCGGGCCAGGTGGGCAAGCGTATCGGCCATGGCTGGCTGCAGGTGGCGGCCGCCTTCGACGGGCGCCTTGCCGTCGGGCAGGAAGGCGCGCGCGAAGCCGGGGACGTCGATCAGTTCATCGCGCTTGGCGGCCACGCAGGCCGCCAGGCTGCGGGTGACGGGAATGCCGTGGCGGGCGTAGTGGATGGCGTCCTCCAGCAGCCGCGAGATGGGCAGCGCCGAGCCCAGGTTGGCGCGTGCCCATTCGTGTGCGGCGTGCCAGCCCGAGACCGTGCCGGCCACGGTGTTGGCCGCCAGGCCGCCGCGAAACGGAATGCGGTCCAGCCCTTGTGCGCGATAGCCTTGCAGCGAGGCGCCCGCCGCTGCGGCGCCGCAGGCCTCCAGGCCGACCGGATCGTGGCCCGGCCGGCTGATGAGCCAGAAGCCGTCGCCACCCAGGCTGTTCATGTGCGGATAGACGACGGCGATGGTGGCGGCGGCGGCGATCATGGCCTCGACGGCGCTGCCGCCTTCGCGCAGGACAGCCAGGCCGCTTTGCGAAGCCAGGGCATTCGGGGTGATGACCATGCCGCGCGTGCCGCGGGCGGGATTGTTGGGTGACTGCACGGCGAGATTCCTGTGTGGCAGAAAGGCGAGTGGGGATGCTAACGGGTTTGCGCGGTGGCCGCGATGCCGCTGGCCGCGGGTTGCAGGGGAAACAGACAGGCGGCCTCGCGGCCCGCCTGGCTGGTCAGCGGCGGATCCGTGGCCAGGCAGTCGGCGCGGGCTTGCGGGCAGCGTGACTGGAAGCGGCAGCCGGGCGGCAGGTTGGCGGGGCTGGGGATCTCGCCGCGCAAGGGCGAGGACAGCGGTGCATCGAAGCGCGGAAAGGCATCCATCAGGCCCTGGGTGTACGGATGGCGGGGCGCGCCAAGGATGCTGGCGGTGGGGCCGGACTCGACGATGCGGCCCAGGTACATGACCGCCACGCGCTCGCACAGGTAGGCGGCCACGCCCAGGTCGTGGGTGACGAAAACCAGCGCGATGCCGCTGTCGCGTTGCAGGTCGCGCAGCAGGTTCAGCAATTGCGCCTGCACCGACACGTCCAGGCCTGCCACGGACTCATCGGCCACGATCACCTGCGGTTCGCAGGCCAGCGCGCGCGCCACGGCGACGCGGCGCACCTGGCCACCGGACAACTCGGAGGGATAGCGGCGCGCGACTTCGTCGGGCAGGCCGACCTGGGCCAGCAACTCGGCGACGCGGCCGGGGATCTCGCGCTCATCGCGCAGCCGGTGCAGGCGGATGGGCTCGGCCAGCAAGGCCGCGACCGTCATGCGCGGGTCCAGCGAGCCACGCGCATCCTGGTAGATGTAGGCCACTTCGCGGGCGTGTCGACGGCGGGCCGCGCTGTCCATCTGGTCCAGCTCGTGGCCGCGCACCCGCACGCGGCCATTGGTGGCGGTCTCCAGGCCCAGCATCACGCGGACCAGCGTGGACTTGCCCGAGCCGCTTTCGCCCACCAGGGCCAGCGACTCGCCCGCGCGCAGGGTCAGCCGCACGCCATCCAGCGCCTTCAGTGCGCGCCGGCCCTGGTCGATGGGGTAGGCCTTTTCCACGTCCTGGAGGGAGAAGAGCGGCAGGTCGGGCGTGGGGGATGCATGCATGGTCGTCATCATGGTGGCGTGGAACTCAGGCGTGCCAGCAGGCCACGAGGCGCTCGCCACGGGGCGACAGGGCAGGGCGCTGGCTGCATTGCGCAGTGGCTTGCGGGCAGCGTGGCGCGTAGCGGCAGCCTTGCGGCATGGCCGACAGCGGCGGCACCACGCCGGCGATGGGGTGCAGGCGTTGCGCGCCGAACTCGATGGCGCTGGCGCGCAGGCCCTGGGTGTAGGGGTGGCGCGGCGACTGCAGGACATCGTGCGCAGGGCCGGTTTCGACGATCTGGCCGGCATACATCACCGCCACCCGATCCGCGACCTGCGTTGCCAGCGCCAGATCGTGCAGCACGAAGATCACCGAGGCGCCCAGCGCGCGCACGCGCTCAAGGATCAGCGTCATGATCTGCGCCTAGATGGTGACGTCCAGCGCGCTGGTGGGCTCGTCGGCGATCAGCAGTTCGGGCTCGCAGGCCAGCGCGATCGCGATCATCACGCGTTGCTGCATGCCACCCGATAGCTCGTGGGGATAGGCATCCAGGCGCCGTGCCGGGTCGGCGATGCCGACACTTTCCAGCAAGGCCTGGGCACGCTCGCGACAGGCCGCGCGCGACAGGCCGCGATGGCGCCGCAGCGGTTCGGCCAGGTGCTGCAGCACGGTGAAGCACGGATTCAGTGCGGCGGTGGCGTCCTGGAAGATCAGGCCCATGCGCGAGCCACGCAGCGTGCGCAGGTGTTTCTCGGGCGCGCTGGCGATGTCGGTACCGCCGACATGCAGCGCGCCTTCCAGTTCGACTTCGGGCGGGCGCAGCAGGCCCATGGCGGCGAATGCCAGCGTGGATTTGCCGGCGCCGGATTCGCCGATGAGCGCGAGCGATTGTCCGCGTGGCAAGTCCAGCGTCACGTCGTCCAGCACGGCCACGCCGCGGCGGCGCAGGGTGAAGCGTTCCACCGACAACAGAGGCGCGCCAGGCGTGCCATTGGCGGATGGGTCCGGCATGTCGGTATCGACGCCGAAAGCCAGCGGGGAGGGGGCAAGCATCATCGCCTCAGTCCTGTCGGGTGCGCGGGTCCAGCGCATCGCGCAGGCCCTCGGCAAAAAGGTTCAGGCCGACCAGCAGGATGGCCAGCGCCAGGCCGGGGATGCCCGAGATCCATGGCGCCATGGTGATGAACCCGCGGCCTTCCGAGATCATCAGGCCCCAATCGGGCGTGGGCGGCACCACCCCCAGGCCCAGGAACGACAGGCCCGAGCCCAGCAGGATGGCGATGGACACGCGCATGCCGGCCTGGATGAGGATGGGCGAGGCGATGTTGGGCAGCACGTGGCGCAGCACGATGTCGCGACCGGGCACGCCCATCAGCCTGGCGGCTTCCACATAGGGCCGGCCCTTCACCTGCAGCACGTCGGCGCGCACCATGCGGGCGAACGGCCCGACGAAGGACAGGCCCAGCGCATAGACCACATTGGACAGTCCCAGGCCGAAGATCGCCATGAAGGCCATGGCCATGATGAGTTCGGGAAACGCCAGCAGGCCGTCGACCACGCGCATCACGAACCATTCGGTGCGCCCGCCGCGCAGGCCGGCCAGCAGGCCCAGCGCGACGCCGCCCACCAGGCCCAGGGCCACCGAGGCGAAGCCGATCCACAGGGCCGAGCGCGCGCCATGGAGCAGCCGGCTGTACATGTCCTGGCCGAAGGAGTCGGTGCCCAGCCAGTGCGCGGCGGATGGCGGCTGCATGGCGGCCATGAAGTCCTGGTCGGTGGGGGCGTGCGTGGCGAGCCAGGGCGCGAAGAGCGCGGCCAGCACGAAGACCGACACGATGACCAGGCCGATCATCGCCTTGTTCTGACGGCCCAACTGCCGACAGGCGCGGCGCAGCCGGCTGGGCGGCGGGGCAGATGCCGCCTTGGCGGGGGCAAGGTCAACGGCCATGTTTTCTGAGCCTCGGGTCCAGGATCGCGTAGGTCTGGTCGACCGCGAAATTGACGACGATGAAGAGCAGGGCCGTGATCATGATGCCGGCCTGCACCACGATGTATTCGCGGCCTTGCACGGCGGAGGTGATCATCATGCCCAGCCCGGGCAGCGTGAAGACGACTTCGGTCATGACGGCGCCGCGCAGCATGCCGCCCAGCTGCAGGCCGATCACGGTGACGAGCGGCATCATCACGTTGCGCATGCCGTGCACCCAGATCACCCGCCATGCCGGCTCGCCGCGCGCGCGCGCCGCCGCCATGTAGGGCTGCTCGAGGACTTCCAGCAGGCTGGAACGCGTGACGGTGGCGATCAGCCCGACATACCAGGCGCCCAGGGTCACGGCCGGCAAGGCCAGGTGCCACAGCCCGGCGCCCAGGTCATCCCAGGGCGCGACGAAACCCATGGTGGGGAACCAGCCCAGCGAGACGCCGAAGATCCAGATCAGCACGACACCCAGGTAGAAGCTGGGGAATGCGTTGCCGCCGATGGCCAGCGTGCTGGCCAGCATGTCGACCCAGGTGTTGCGGCGCACGGCCGCCACCACGCCCAGCGGAATGCCGACCGCCAGGGCCAGCAGCAAGGAGAGTCCGGCCAGCGCCAGCGTCACGGGCAGGGCCTGCAATACGGCCTGCTCGAAGATGTCCTGGTGGCTGACATACGACATGCCCCAGTCGCCGCGCACGAAGCGCCACAGCCAGTCCAGGTACTGCGCAGGCAGCGGCTGGTTCAGGCCGAGGTCGGCATACAGCTTGTCGTAGGCGTCGCGCGAGAAGTCCGAGCCCAGCATCAGCGCCACTGGATCGCCCGGGGCGAGCTTCAGGAACGCGAAGCTCACCACCGAGACCACCAGGAGCACCAGCGCGGTTTGCGCCAGGCCCGCCAGCAATTGCTTGCCCATGTCAGGCCAGCCAGACGCCGTGCAGGTCCAGCAGGTCGGCGGGCACGTATTCGAAGCCCTGGACCTTCTTGGCGAGGATCTTGAAGACCTTCATGTGCGCCAGCACGGCCAGCGGCGCATCATTCATCAGCACGTCCTCGGCCTTCACGTACAGCTCGCGGCGCTTGGCCGGATCTAGGATGGTCTGGGCCGCCACGCAGGCCTCGTCGAAGGCGGGATTGCTGTAGCCCACGAAATTCCAGGGCTTGCCGGTGGCCCACTCCGGGTAAATGGTCTCGTCCGGATCCAGGTCGGCGACCCAGGCTTCGTCGTACATGTCGAAGTCGCCGGCGTTGCGGCGGCTGGTCCACACGGCGCGGTCGACCAGTTCGATCTTGGGCTTGATGCCGATCTGCGCCAGCATGGGGGCGATGAGCTGTGCGTTGCGCGTGCCCATGCCGCCCGAACCGGTGAAGCCGTCGGTCACGATGAACACCGGATTCACCTCGCCCTGCACCTTCGCCTTGGCGCGGTATTCCTTGGCACGCGCCAGGTCGAAGAACTGGCCGCGGCCCGACTTCGCGATCTCGGGATCATAGAAGTCCGACATGGGCGGCGAGATGCAGGTGTAGGCCGGGATGGCTTCGCCGAAATAGCTTTGCTGCACGATGGCCTGGCGGTCGATGGCGAAGGCCACGGCGCGGCGCATGTTCGGGTCGTCGAAGGGGGCGCGGCGATTGTTCATGCCCACGAAGGAATAGTTGCCTTCCACCTGGCCATGCACGACGACGTTGGGATTCTTGCGCAGTTGCGGGATGAACTGGAAGGGGCAGACCGACATGCCGTCCACCTGGCCCGACATCATCGCGGCCACGGCAGCGCTGGGCTCCTTGATGAGCAGGATCTGCACGCTGTCCAGGTAAGGCTTGCCGGCCTCGAAGTAGTCGGGATTGCGGGCCAGCTCGATGGCGTTGTTCTCCTTCCAGCTGACGAGCCGGAAGGGGCCGGTGCCTACCGGCATGCGGCCATAGGCCTTGGGGTCCTGTTCCACCGCGCGCTTGCAGACGATGGTGCCGGCGCGGCCGGTGCTGCCCGTCAGCGACACGGGCAGGAAGGCATAGGGCTTGGAGAAGCGCATGCGGACCGTCAGGTCATCGACGATATCCACGCCGTCCAGCAGCGTGAACTTCCAGCCGTGCGGCGACTTCACCGCCGGGTCCTTCACGCGTTCCAGGCTCCACTTCACCGCTGCCGCGTCGCAGGGATCGCCGTTGTGGAACTTCACGCCGGGCCGCAGCTTGAAGACGTGGGTCTTGTCGTCGGGCATGTCCCAGCTGGCGGCCAGGTCGGGCAGGAAGCTCACGCGCTTGCCGTCATAGGCGACCTTCAGCAGGCCGTTGAACACATTGTTGATGACCTTGATCGATCCGGCCGACGCGGTGAAGTGCGGGTCCAGCGTGTCGATGGCTTCCACCCAGGCGAGCTTGAGGGTGCCGCCGCGCTTGGGCGCGCCCTGCGCGAAGGCCGGCATGCCGACCGTGGAGGCCGCCAGCAGGCCGGCGCCGGCCGCGGCAGTCTTCAGGAAGGAACGCCGGCCGAAGTCGGCGGCCAGGGTGCTGGCCAGACGGGCCTTGTGATCGATGGTCATGGCATGTGTCCTCTAGGGCAGGGCGGATGAGGGAGGGGAGCGTGTTTCCAGGAACTGCATGAGCTCAGGCACGGTGGCCTGCACGTGTTCGCGCATGGCGGCTTCGGCGATGTCGAGGTCGCGCGTGCGCAGCGCGGCGATCAGGTCCATGTGGTCGTCGCGGGCACTCAGGGGGCGGTCGAGGTGCTTGAACCACAACCGCATGGTCGACTCGATCTGCGAGTGCAGGTCGGCGATCAGTTTCATCAGCCGGGGGCGTCCGCTCAGGCTGCACAGGTATTCATGGAAGTCGCGATGCGCGCTGGTCCAGTCGGCGCTGTTCTCCATGCGCTCGTCCATGCGGTCCAGCATGCGTTCCAGCGTGTCGATCGTGGCCGCCGTCATGCGCGGCAGCGCGGTGCGGATGGCCAGGCCTTCCAGCACGGCGCGCGTCTCGAAGACTTCGCGCATGTCCTCCAGGCCCAGCCCGCTGACGATGGCGCCACGGTTGGGGCGGATCACGACCAGGCCTTCCGTGGCCAGCCGCCGGAAGGCTTCGCGCACCGGCATGCGGCTGCTGCCGATCTCGGTGGCGATGTCCTCGGCGATCAGCCGCATGCCGGGCGCGTAGGTGCCCATCCGGATCGCGGTCTGGATATGGAGGTAGGCGTCGGCTTCGGCCGTTGCCGCGAGGGGCGGGGGGTAGGCGTTTTTCATGGGCACGGCAGGTCTCCTCTGACCGAACAGGTTGTTGCTATCCCTTGGGTCTGGCGGTGGGCCGCCTTGGTATTTGCACTTATGGATACGTGGATGCGTGTATCCAATGTTGCATTTGGCAAATTGTGTGCGCTGCAGCAAACCGCTGCAACCCAGGGTTTTCCCTTGGGGATTTAGTGAAGGAGGAAGGTCCGCACGAACGGCGGGGGGAGAAAAAGCGCCGGCAGGCGAATGCCGCCGACGCGAGGAAGGGTCAGCGCTTGGCCGCGCCGGGCGCGGACGTCTTGCCGTTCTGTTCCGTGTAGCGCAGTTCCTTCAGGTCGTAACCCTGCGCGCGCGCCGCGGCCAGGGCCTCTTCCAGGCGCATGGCGGACATTTCCGGCGAGCGCGCCAGGATCCACAGGTATTTGCGGTTAGGCGACCCCACCACCGCCCAGCGATAGAGCGGGTCCAGGCCGATGATCCAGTAGTCGCCCTTGAAGGGCCAGAAGAAGGACACCCGCAGGCGGGCATTGCCGCTGTCGGGCACCACCGTGGCGATGCCGTCGGCCTCGTCGAAACCCTTGGCGCTGCGGCAACGGTTCAGCACGTCGATGCGGCCGTCTTCCCGCGCGGTGTATTGGGCGGTGGTGTCGCCCAGGCACTTGCGCTGGAAATACATGGGATAGCTGGCGATCTCGTACCACTTGCCGGTGTAGCGGTCGAGGTCGACCTGCGGCACCGTGGCGACGGTGCTGTCCTGCGTGGACGCGCAGCCCACGCAGGCAAGGAAGAGGAGGGGAAGAAGACGGCGGAGCATGGCGGGCCTCGAAGGGGTGAAGCCGCGCGTTGCGCGGCGGTCAGGCCTGCGTGGCGGTGACGGCGGCAGGCGGCTTGAGCGCGGCGTGGTAGCGGGCGACGTATTCCTCGAAGGTCTCGGTGTCGGCCGCCTCCAGCGCGGCCTGCTCGGCCACGGAGTCGCGCGTCATTGCGTCATAGGCGGCGCGGGTGTCGTCCGGCAGGACCTGCTCGCGCAGGGACTGAGTATGAGCCAGGCTGCGTTGCAGGGCAAATTCGTGGAAGGACTGGTGGTCCTGGCGCAATTGGGCCAGCACGCGGGCCGACGGCGTGAGCGCCGGGTCGTCCAGCTTGCCGCGCTGGGCCGCCACGGCGCGGGCGTAGCCGTCGCCGCCATAGGCCGAGTCCAGCAGCGCGGCGCAGGCGCCGATCTGGTCGAGCAGGTCGTGGCCCCAATCGGCCACGCTGACCGGCGCGCCCTGGCGCGACAGGCGCAGCGCGGGGTCGCGGCCTTCGCGCACGACCTTGTCGAAGTTGTTCTGGCTGTCCTGGCAGTGGCCGGGCGGATCGATACAGGGGCTGTCCTGCAGGGCGCAGTGCAGCAGGTAGGCGTCCATGAAACGCACCGTGTCGTGCGAGATGCCGATGGGCTCGAAGGGATCGATGTCCAGGCAGCGCACTTCCACATACTGGATGCCGCGCTGCGCCAGCGCGGTGATGGGGCGCTCGCAGCGCGCCGTGCTGCGCTTGGGACGGATGCTCGAGTAGTACTCGTTCTCGATCTGCAACAGGTTGGTGTTGAGCTGGATCCACTGGCCGTCGCGATGCGTGCCCATGGCGGCGTACTCGGGCCAGGGCTCGGTCACGGCTTCATAGAGCCGGGCCAGGAAGCTTTCCAGGTCGTTGTAGCCCAGCTTCAGCTTGGACTGGGCCTTGTTCTGGTAGCCCAGGTCGCTCATGCGCAGGCTGGTGGCATGGGGCAGGTACAGCGTTTCGTCATCCAGCGACTGCAGGCTGTGCTGCTGGCCGCGCAGGAAGCTGCTGCTGAGCGCGGGCGAGGCGCCGAACAAATACATCAGCAGCCAGCTCGTGCGGTTGAAGTTGCGGATCAGCGCGATGTAGCCGGCCGATGCCCGGGCGGCGGGCGTGTCGCCCGGCACGCCGATGGCTTCCCACAGCGATTCGTCCAGCGAGAAGTTGTAGTGCAGGCCGGCGATGCACTGCATCGTCCTGCCGTAACGCTCGGCCAGGCCGCGGCGGTACACGTGCTTGAGCATGCCGGTGTTCGACGTGCCGTACCAGGCGATGGGGATGTCGGCCTCGTCGGGCAGCAGGGCCGGCATGGAGTGGTTCCACAGGACCTCTTCGGGGGCGGCCTGCGCCACGAAGCGATGCGTGTCGGCGAGTTCGCCCAGCAGCGCATGCGTGTCGGTGTGCGCATCGGTGATGAGTTCCAGCAGCGATTCCGAATAGTCCGTGGTCACGCGCGCGTGGGTCAGCGCCGAGCCCAGGCTGGCCGGATGCGGGGTCAGGCGCAGCCGGCCTTGCGGGTCCACCCGCAGGCCTTCCTTCTCGATGCCGCGGCGGGTGCGGGCCAACTGGGGCCGGAGGGCTTCGAGTTGCGTAAGGCGGTGGTAAAGGACGTCGGACAAGGCGGGGCTCTTGGAGAAAATCGAATGTGCCGGGATTTTACGGGTTGGCGGCGGGCGTTGCCGGGATGACAGGCGCGGCCTGGGGGAATTGCGCCAACCAATGATCCAGATCAGCGTAAACCGGCGCCGCCAGCTCGGGCGTTTCATTGAAAAGCTCGTGCCAGGCGCGGTCATACCAGCGCAGGGCCAGCATGCCCGGCGGGGCGCGGTCGGCGAAGGCCCGGCTGCCGGCAGGGTCCACGATGGCGTCCGCCCCCGCCACCAGCAGCAGGGTGCGCCAGCGCAGCGTGGGCGCGTCCGCCAGGGCCTGGGCGCCCGCGTCATGGATGAAGCGCGCCAGCTTGCCGGTCATGCGGTCATGCACCAGCGGGTCGTCGTAATAGGCGCGCACGGCGATCGGGTCATGCGAGATCTGCAGCGTGCGCAGCCCGTGGCCCACCTGCAGGTCCGGCGCCCAGTTCGCCAGCAGCTTCAGCGCTTCGGTCTTCCAGGCGGGCAGGGTGACCTGGAACGGCGGGCTGGCCAGCACCAGGCCATCCAGCGGCAGGTCGCCGCGCAGGCCGATGCGCGCGGCCAGCAGGCCGCCCAGGCTGTGGCCCAGCAGCACGGGCGGCTGGGCAAGTTCGGCCGACCAGGCGCGCAGTTGGCGCACCGCATCCTCGACCAGGTCATCGGGGTGGCGCAGCGTGGCCCGGTGGCCGGTGGAGCGGCCGTGGCCGCGATGGTCGTGCGCGGCCACCTGCCAGCCACGGTCTGCCAGCCAGCATGCCAGCCTGTCGTGCCGGCCGGCGTGTTCGCCCAATCCGTGCAGCATGTAGATGCCTCGCCCGTGCGCAACGGCGGGGTCGGGTTCCCAGCGGTAGCAGGCCAGCTGCATGCCGTCCGGGGTGTCGGTCATGGAAATCGGCGACAATCCAGTCTCCTTGGGCGTGTCGCGCCGGCCGTGCCGGCTTGACGCGGGCGTCAGGTGCATTGTGCTCCCACATTGCGCGTCTGGCCCAGCCTGTCAGGAAACCGAATGATCTCGTAGGGTGGTGGGAAGTGAACCAGGGATGGATGACGCGCCGGCTGGGCGCGGGCATGGCGGGTCTGTTGGTGCTGCTGGCGCTGGCGGGCTGCTCGCCGGAATACGACTGGCGTGAACTGGATGCGGCGGGTGGCCGCGTGCGCGCGGCGTTTCCCGCCAAGGTCATCGACGACACGCGCCGCGTCACGCTTGCCGGCCACGAAATTCCCTTCACGTTGGAGGCCGCGCGCCGCGGCAACACGGTCTTTGCCGTGGGCCATATCGTGCTGCCGCCCGGCGACGGCACGCCGCCCGATCCCAAGGCCCAGCAGGAGGTGGTGAAGGCCCTGCTGGCATCGTGGTACACCAACGTCGGCGTGCCCGTGCCCGATCCCTTGCCGCCGCTGGGCGAGACCGTGGACATTTCCTCCAGCGCCCGTGGTGTCGCGATGCGTTTCGTGGGCAAGGCCGTCGTCCACCAGGGCGCCATCGTCGAGTGGATGGTGACCGGCCCCGCCGGCGAGTTCCCCGAGGAACCTGCCAAGACCTTCATGACGTCGCCGCGCCTGCTCGGCGCCACCGCCACGCCCGCCCAATAAAAGAAGAAGAGACTCCCGCCCATGGGCTCGGTCATCCAGTTCTACATCACCACCGCCCTGATGATGATGCCGCTCATGGCCTGCGCCGTGGTCGGCGCGGTCTGGGCCAAGCGGGACCTGCCGTATTCCGGCCCGTTCCTCACCATTCTCGTCACCTCCGTCACCACGCCCGCGCTGGTCTTCCATACCCTGGTCACCACGGAACTGGACAACCGGGTGCTGGCCGACATCTTCGGCGCCTCGGTGCTGGCCCTGCTCATCTGCGGCGGCCTGTGCGCGGTGGCATTGAAGCTCTGGGGCAAGCCGGTCAGGACGCTGCTGCCCACGGCGTGGTTCCCCAATGCCGGCAACATCGGCCTGCCGATCTCGCAACTGGCCTTCGGCGACGAAGGGCTGCCCGTGGCCGTGGCGTTCTTCGCGGTGTCGTCCTTCTTCCAGCACACGGCCGGGGTGCGCCTGCTGTCGGGCGGCAGCAACATGGCCGCGCTGCGCAATCCGGTGCTCATCGCCTGCGTGCTGGCGGTTGCGGTGCGGATGGTGGAGGTGCCGGTGCCGCAAGCGGTGCTGGATTCGGCCCACCTGCTGGGGACGCTGACCGTTCCGCTCATGCTGCTCAGCCTGGGCCATGCCCTGGCGCTGATTCCCTCGTCGGGCTTGAAGGTGGGCAGCGGCCTCGCCGCGCTGCGGCTGGTGGCTGGCGTGCTGGCGGGCATGCTCACCGTCTGGATGCTGGACATGCCGGCCACGGTGGGCGGCGCGCTGGCCCTGCAGATGTCCATGCCTTGCGCGGTCGTCAGCTACATGTATGCGCGTCGCTTCACCGACAGCGGCGACACGTCGGCGGGGGCGGTACTGGTGTCGACCGCCGCGTTCCTGCTGGTGGCGCCGTTGTTGCTGTGGCTGGCGCGTGGCGGACTGTGATCGGTATTCAGGTGTTGTTCAGAAGCACACTGGTTTGTGGTCATCGCAAAGATAATTAATTCCATGTAATCAAACAGTTGGGTTTTGCCAAGGGGTTTCCCGGCAGAAAAGTCCGCAACACTCGCCTTTCGTGTCATAGTTTTTCCAAAGGTTTCTTGTTACTTTTGGGGTTCTGAAACACGGAAAATGTGGGTGAAGTGACGCCATCGCTCCAGGAAACACGCAGAACCCGACGTCTTCTTCCCCTTATCCTCGTCGCCTGTTTCGCCGCACCCGCGCTTCATGCGCAAACGGCGCCCGGCGATGTCGGCCTGGACATCCAGCGCCGCCAGGAACAGGAACTGGAAGCCCAGCGCGCCCGCGCCGCTGAACGTCCCGATGTCTTCTCCGCGCCCGAGGCCCCGCGTGAAGGCATCCTGGTCCTGCCCGACGAAAGCCCCTGCTTCGCCATCGACGAGATCCGCTGGGACGGCGAGGCGCCGCCCGCCTGGGCGGCGCGCGAGGCCGACGCGGTGCTGTCTCGCTGCGTGGGCGCACGCGGTTTGCAGGCGTTGCAGCAGCACCTCATGGCCACGATGATCGCGCGCGGCAAGGTGACGGCGCGCGTGCTGGTGCCCGAGCAGTCCTTGGCGCCAGGCGTGCTGACCTTGCGCTATGTGCGAGGCCGCATCGCGGCGGTGCGCGCCGATGGCGCCCCAGGCTGGTGGCGCATGGCCTTGCCTGCCTGGGAAGATGGCGACGTGGACCAGCGCGACCTCGACCAGGCCCTGGAAAACGTGCGCCGCCTGGCTGGCCAGTCCGACGCGGCCATCGATCTCGTGCCCGGCGCGCAGCCGGGCGACACCGACATCGTGCTGAAGCCCGGCACCGGCAAACGCCTGCATGGCTATGCCGGGATCGACAACGGTGGCATGTCCTCCACCGGAGACTGGCAAATGAACGCCGGATTGACGCTGGACTCGCCACTGTTCCTCTACGACCAGTTGTCGGCGTCGTGGAACAGCAATGCCGACCGTGGCAATTCGGCGGCGGGTTCGCGCGCCGCGTCGCTGCACTACAGCATTCCCTTCGGCTACTGGACGGCCTTCGCGGGCGCCAGCCGCTCGCGTTACCGCCAGACCGTGCCGGGTTTCGACGCGCCCATCGTCTATGGCGGCACCAGCAAGCAGGTCGAGGCGGGGCTGGCGCTCGTGCCGTATCGCGGCACGAACCACAAGGGCAACCTCAGCGCCAAGCTGTATCGCAAGCGCGCCACCAGCACGCTGGACGACATCGAGATCGAGGTGCAGCGCCGCGACGTGGTGGGGCTGGAGCTGGGTTACTCCCATCGCCAATACCTGGGGCAGGCCGTGCTGGACGCTGGCGTGTCGTGGCGCGCCTCCATTCCGCGCTGGTCCGACGCACCGGGTTTCGTGCTGGGCGAAGACGACTGGAACGGCCGCAGCCGCGTGCTGCTGGGCAGCGCGGGCGTCTTCCTGCCCTTTGCGCTGGCGGGCCAGCGCTGGGGCTACCAGGCGAACTGGCAGATCCAGCACGCCGACACGGCAGTCCTGCCCGCGGACTATTTCACCATCGGCAATCGCTACGCCGTGCGCGGCTTCGACGGCGAGATGACGCTGGCCGGCGAGCGCGGCTGGATGCTGCGCAACGACCTCTCCATGAACCTGGGCGACACCGGCCACCAGCTGTACGGCGGCGTCGACGCGGGCCGCGTGGGCGGCCAGGCGGCGGCCTATCTGCCCAGCCGCACCTTGATCGGCGCGGTGCTGGGCCTGCGCGGACGCGCCGCGGTGGGGCCGGTGAACGCCAACTACGACCTGTCGCTGGGCTGGCCCCTGAAGAAACCCGACCTGCTCGAAACCGCCAGCACCACGGTGGCGTTCTCGTTGACCTTTGACTTCTGACCTGCTGATCACCATGATCCTCCTGCGCCGTGCCATCGCCAGCCTTGTCCTGCTGACCCAGGTCGTGCCTTCCCTCGCCTGGGCGCAGACGTTGCCCATCACCGTCGACCGCAACGTCGCCGGACAACGGCCCGTGGTGGGCGTGGGCCCCAACGGCGTGCCGGTCGTGAACATCGCGCCGCCCAGCGCGGGCGGGGTGTCGAACAACCGCTACACGCAGTTCAACGTCGGGCCCTCGGGCGTGGTGCTGAACAACAGCGGCGCGGGCAGCCAGTCGCAGCTGGCGGGCGGCATCGCCGGCAACCCCATGCTGGGCAACCACCGCGCCACCACCATCCTGAACCAGGTCACGGCCAATAACCCCTCGCAATTGCGCGGCATGCTGGAAGTGGCGGGCCACCGCGCCAACGTCATCGTGGCCAACCCGGCGGGCATCACCTGCGACGGCTGCGGCTTCCTCAACACGCATCGCGGCACGCTGACCACGGGCCGTCCGATCCTGAACGACGATGGCTCGGTGCAGGGCTTCGACATCGGCCAGGGCAGCATCAGCGTGGACGGCCTGGGCCTGTATGGCGCGGGCCTGTCGCAGGTGGATCTGCTGGCGCGCGCGCTGGCCATCAACGCGTCCATCTGGGCCGAACGGGTCGATGCGGTCGCGGGCGCCAACATCGTCGACTACGACACGGGCGCCGTGCAGGCGCAGGCCGGGCAAGGCGCCGCGCCCGGTGTGGCCATCGACTTGGCGGCCCTGGGCGGCATGTACGCCAACAGCATCCGCCTGGTGGGCACCGAAGCCGGCGTGGGCGTGAACGTGGGCGGCAACCTGGCCGCGCTGACGGGCGCGCTGGAAGTCAGCGTCAATGGCGACGTGCGCTTTGCGCCCACCGCTGCGCTGCAGGCGGGCACCACGGCCAGCGTGAATGCCGCGCGAGACCTGGCAGCCGAAGGCCGCCTGACCGCAGGCGGCACGCTGGCCCTGCAAGCCGGCCGCGACGCCAGCGTGCGGGGTGCGCTGCAAGCAGGCCAGGACCTGACGTTGACCGCGGGCGGGGCGTTGTCGGTGGCGCAGGCGGGAGGCCTGTGGGCATCGCGCGATCTGGCGTTGCAGTCGGGGCAGATGCTGACGCTGGCGGGCCAGGCGCAGGGCGACCGCCACGTGACGTTGGTGGCGGGCGCGCCGCTGCAGCTCACCGGGGCAACCGTCGCGCTGGGCGGCGACCTGTCCATCACCGCGCAAGGCGGTCTTGTCACGGCGGCGGGCACGCGCACGCAGGCGGCAGGCAACCTGCTGGCCCGCGCCCAGGGAGGCGACGCGGTCTTCGGCGGCACGCTGTCCGCAGGCAACAGCCTGACGCTGTCGGGCACGGGCGCACTGACCGTGCAAGGCACCGTCAGCGCCGCCAACGACGTCTCGCTGACTGCGCGCGACGGCGGCTTGACCCTTGCCTCGACCGCGGAACTTGAAGCGGGCCGAGACCTGTCCGCCACGGCGGGCGCCGGCCTGAGCAGTGCGGGGCAGGCGTTGGCAGGGCGCCATGCGGCACTGCAGGCCGGCAGCGGCATGCAATTGGCTGGCCGCACGGTGGCGCTGGGCGGTGACCTGACCGCCAGTGCGCAAGGCGACATCACCACCACGCAGGCATCCCGCACCCAGGCCGCAGGCACGCTGCGCGCCACGGCGGGCGGCACCTTGTCGGCCGACGGCATCACGTCCGCCGATGGCAGCGTGGCGCTGCGTGCGCAACGCGACCTCATGCTGGCGGGCACCACCGCCGCATTGAGCGGTGACCTCTTCTTGCAGGGTGACCGGGGCTTGACGCTGGCCAACACCGCCAGGGCACAGGCTGGGGGCAAGGTGACGGCCGACGCCGGCGCCACGTTGAAGAACGAGGGCATCCTGTCGGCAGGCAGCACGGCCACGCTGACTGCAGGCAGCAGCCTGGACAACACCGGCACCGTCCTTGCCACCGGCAACGTGGACGCCAAGGCCGTCAACGGCCAGCTGACGAACACGGGCCGCATCCTGGCTGGCGTGGGCGCGGAGGGCGAACTGGACGGCGAGGGCAGCCTGACCTTGGGTGCCACGCAGTTGCGCAACAGCGGCCTGGCCGCCGCAGGGAAGGATGTCACGCTGACGGGCGGGACGCTGAACCTGTCCTCGGGCACGGTTTCCGCCGGCCAAGGTCTGGCCTTGTCAGCTACCGGTGACATCGATGCCGGCAACGCCGTGCTGCACGGCAATGCCGCCGAGATCGCCGCGCGTGACCTGGCCTTGGGTGGCGGCAAGCTCACCGCCGCGACCACGCTGGACGCCACGCTGCAAGGCAAGCTCGACACCCGCCAGGGCACCATCGCGGCGGGCGAGTCCGCCACCTTGTCAGCGAACACCCTGGACAATCAGGGCGGCGTCATCGCCGCCAAGAACCTTTCGGTGACGGCCCTGGGCACGGTCACCAACCTGGGCGGCCTGCTGCAGGCCGACGCCGCGCTGGATCTGAGCGCCGCTGCGCTGGACAACCGCAACACGCGCGTGAGCGGCGCCACGCAGCCGCTGGGCGTGCTGGCCGGTGCGCTGACGGTGCGGGCCGACCGTGTCGACAACGCCAGCGGCCAACTGGCCGCGGATGCCTCGCTGGACCTGCGCACCGCCGCGCTGGACAACGCGGCAGGGCTCGTGTCCTCGCAGGCGCAGGCCGAACTGCGCGCCGGCCAACTGGGCAATGCCCAGGGCACGCTGGCTGCCGGGGAACGCCTGGCCGTGGTGTCCGACGCCTTGACGGGCGCCGGCCGGCTGCAATCACAGGGTGACCTGGCATTGACGCTGACTGGTGGCTACACGCATGTAGGTAGCCTGGTTGCCAACCGCGACCTGACGCTGAGCGTGGGGGCGGGGCTGGACAACACCGGCATCATTTCGGCGGGCCGTGACCTGACCGTCGGGAGTCAGAGCCTGACCAACCGCGCAGGCGCCGAGATTGTCGCCAATGGCACCACCACGCTGAACGTCTCTCAGCAGTTGCACAATGCGGGCTTGATCGACGGCGCGCTCACGCGCATCACCGCGGGCAGCGTCCACAACGTGGGCCGCATCTATGGCGACGCCATCGCCATCCAGGCGGGCAGCCTGGTCAACGACGTGACGGCTGGCGTGGCGGGCGTGATCGCCTCGCGCGGCGACATGGATCTTGGTGTGGGCACGCTGGTCAACCGCGAGCACGCGCTGATCTATGCGGACCAGGATTTGCGGATTGGCGGTTCGCTGGACGGCAATGGACGTGCCACGGGGCAGGCGCAGTCCGTGACCAATGCGTCGGCCACGATCGAGGCGGGACGGCATGCCAGCATCGGGGCGGTGTCGCTGCGCAATGAGAATCTGCGGTTTGACAGTGAGGTGGTGGAAACCGCGAAGCGTCCGAAGGTGTACTACCGGCTGGAAGGCAGCGCGGAGATGATCGACGGCGATACGGTGTGGGTCTGCGATTCGTTGATGCCTTACTGCAATCCAGGCACCAACCCCGACACGGAAGGGCGCGAGCGGATGAAGCTCGTTTTGCCATCGGAGACATATCCGTTCGAGGTCTATGGGCCACCTTTCTACTACTTTACCGGCCCGGTTCGTAGCGGGCAGGAGTGGGTGAGTGCGCCGATCCCTTTCGGGTATGCGCCTCCCCGCGAAGACTGCGATGACGCGGGACGCTGCTCCGTCGTTCCCGCCAAGTTCGACTATGACGGCAGTCCGCAGATATGGGAAGTATTCCAAGTCCCTCAACCCGAGAACACCACGCCCGCGGCGCCTGCTCCACAGGATTGTTCCCTCTTCATTTCCACTCAAGAGTGCTACGTTGCCCATCGAGCATCGTTGCAAGCCTACGAAGCTGAACTGGACAGCAAGTTGAGTAGCTACAAGGCCCTGGAAGCCAAGCTGCGCGCCTTCAACAGCGATTTCCGTGGCCGCATGGTCGACAACTTCACCTATTACCAGGTGGATGAAACCATCAGCGAAAGCCGTACGCTGGCGTCCGACCCCGGCCGCATCCTGTCGGGCGGCAACATCTCGCTGGCTGGCACCGTCGTCAACGACAAGAGCCAGATCCTGGCCGGCGGCGCGCTGTCCGTGTCGGGGCCGGAGATCCAGAACATCGGGGCGGTGGGCGAACGCCGTGTCGAACACGTAGGGTCCTATACCTACACCTGGGTGAAGGATCATCATGATCGGGGATATCGCGCGCCTGTCGCCTATGCGGACGTCGCTGAAGTCACGCCCATCAATCTCGCCGTGGCAGGCGCCAGTGGTGGCGCGGCCATTCCCATTACCGGCAACGCTGGTCCCGGTGCCTCGGGTATCTCCGCGCCGACGGCTCCGCCGCCCATCGTTTCCATTTCACTGCCCGGCTCGGGCCTGGTGCGCACCGTTACGCCGCCCGCCACGATCCCGCGCAGCAGCCTGTACCAGACGCTGACCGCGCCCGATGCACCCTATCTGGTGGCCACCGACAGCCGATTCCTGGGAGGGCGCGACGTGCTGTCCAGCGACTTCCTGTTGCAGCAGTTGCGCACGCAAGGCGCCGCCGCCAACGCGCCGGCGCCCGGCGCAGGCCAGCCGGAGGCGCCCGATCCCTTCGACGGCGCGGCTACGCTCAAGCGGTTGGGCGACGGCTTCTATGAACAGCGATTGGTGGCCGACCAGATCATGGCCGGCACGGGCCAGCGCTATGTGGGCGATTACTCCGACAACGAGGCGCAATACAAGGCCTTGCTGACGGCGGGCGCCGAGTTCGCCGGCCAGTACGGCCTGACGCTGGGCACGGCGCTGACCGACGAGCAGATGCGCCACCTGACCACCGACCTGGTCTGGATGGTGGCACAGACTGTCACGCTGCCGGATGGCAGCACGCAGACCGTCCTGGTACCGCAGGTGTACCTGGTCGTGCGCGAGGGCGACCTGAAGGGCGACGGCACGCTCATCGCGGGCCGCGATGTCACGCTCGACATTGGCGGCGATATCCTCAACAGCGGCGCCATCGGTGCGCGCGACGCCACTGTCATGACCGCGGACAACATCCGCAACCAGGCCGGCGGCCTGATCCAGGGCGGGCGCGTGGACCTGAACGCGCGCCAGGACATCGACAACATCGCCGCGCTCATCAAGGGTGAGGCCGTGGCCCTGGAGGCGGGGCGTGACGTCAACCTGACCACCACCACTGACACATACGCCTACGGCAATTCGCGAGGCACGCACATCAGCGGTGTTTCGCGCGTCGATGCCGGCAGCCTGGATATCCGGGCTGGGCAAGATGTGAATTTGACTGCCGCCGCCGTAAGCGCCACCGACGATGCGCGTCTGCAGGCGAGCCGCGACATCAACCTGGGCACAGTGCAAACCTCTCACCAAGAGGCGATCCGTTGGAACAGCCGCAATAGCTCGGAGGTGTCGCGCGCCAGCGACATCGGCTCGGTGCTTGCTGCGGGGGGCGACCTGACCCTCATCGCCGGGCAGGACGTCAATGCGCGTGCTGCGCATGTGACCGCCGACCAGCAACTGGCCGTGGGCGCAGGTAGGGACATCAACCTGCTGGCGGGAGAGGAAAGCGCCTATGCCCGTGACGAACTGCGCTTCAAGACGCGAGGCACCTTCTCGTCCAAGACCACGCACACCATCAATGAAAGCGACAGGACACTGGCCATCGGCTCTACCTTCACCGGCGACTCCGTCGTCATGATGGCCGGCCGAGACGTGACCGTGCAGGGCTCGAACATCGGCGGCATGGGCGACGTGGTTGTCTCGGCCGAACGCGACGTCAGCATCGTCGCCGCGGAAAACTTCTCCGAGGAATACAACTACAAGCGCGTCAAGAAGTCCGGCTTCGGCGCCCTGGGCGGCATCAGCTACGGGTCGCGCCAGACGACCGACACACTGGACGGCGAAAAAGTCTTCCACACCGGCAGCACGGTGGGCAGCGTCGCCGGCGACCTGCTCATCAACGCGGGCGAGTCGATGCTGATCGCCGGCAGCAACGTCCTGGCCCGCCAGGGCGATGTCTCATTGGTGGGCCGCGACATCCGCATCGAGGCGGTGACCGACACGGCGCAGGAGCGCGAGTTCCACGAGGTCAAGCAGAGCGGCCTGAACGTCAGCGCAAGCAATCCGGTGGTCAGCGCCGCACAGACGGGCGCCAAGATGGCGGATGCGGCGTCGCGCAGCGGCGATCCGGTCATGCAGGCGCTGGCCTTGGGGACTACCGCGCTGGCGGCGGTCAATGCCGTGGATGCCGTTGCGCAGAACGGCGGTGTCGGCGGCGTGTCCATCAACATCAGCCTCGGTTCCAGCAAAAGCCAGACCACCATCGACCGTTCCTCGTCCAGCGTGCTGGGCTCGAACGTGGCGGCGGGCAATGACCTGACCATTGTTGCGCGTGGCGGCGGCGCAGGCTCCGACATCACCGTCACGGGCTCGAACCTCTCCGCGGGCAACAACGCGGTGCTCAAGGCCGATGGCGACATCCTGCTGCAGGCCGCGCAGAACCTGGCGTCGCAGCAGACGAAGAACAAGAGCAGCAGCGCCAGCGTGGGCGTGGGGATCACGCTGGGCGTGGAGGGCGGCGGCGTGTCGGTCAACGCAGGCGTCTCCAGCGGCCGCGGCAACTCGGATGGCCGCGACAGCACCTGGACGCAAACCAACGTCACGGCAGGCAACGTGCTGGCGCTGCAATCGGGCGGCGACACCTCGTTGCGGGGTGCAGTGGGCCAGGCCGACCAGATTCTTGCGTCGGTAGGCGGCAACCTGTTGCTGGAGAGTCTGCAGGACACCAGCACGTACCAATCGAAGCAGAAGAACGCTGGCTTCAGCGGCAGCGTCTGCGTGACCTGCGCGGTGCCGGGCTCCATTGCAGGCAACGTCGGCCGCGGCAAGATGAACAGCGACTACGCCTCGGTCACGCAGCAGACGGGATTGAAGGCGGGTGACGGCGGTTTCCTGATCGACGTGGGCGGCAACACCACGCTGATCGGCAGCGTGATCTCCAGCAGCCAGCAGGCGGTGGCCGACGGCTTGAACCACCTGAGCACGGGCACGCTGCGGGTAGAAGACATCCGCAACCATGCGGAGTACTCGGCCAGTCAGGTGAGCGTGGGCGGTGGCTTCTCGTTTGGTGGCGGTGGTGGCGAGACAGCAGGCCAAGGCGGCGTCGGTCAGGACAAGCACGGGAATGTCGCTGCGGGCGGCAATGCGAAGCCTGCTAGCAGTGTTCCGTCGGACAAGTCCGGTTTGTCGATGGGCCTGCCGGTGGCGCTGTCAGCCAGCGGCAGCGCCAGCTCGACCACGCGCAGCGGCATCAGCGAAGGCGTGATCGAGATCCGCGACGAAGCTGCCCAGCAGGCGCTGACGGGTAAGAGTGCGGCCGAGACGATTGCGTCGTTGAACCGGGACACGACTGACACCTTGGGCGCGCTCAAGCCGATCTTTGACAAGGAGAAGATCGAGGCGGGGTTCGAAATCGGGACGGCGTTTGCGGGGGAGATGGGGCAGTTTCTGACGAATCGGGCGAGGGAGGTGGATGCGCTGGAGAAACGCGCCACTGACATGTCCCTGACCCAGACCGAGCGAGATCAGGCTCGTGCCGATGCATTGGTGCTCAAGAAACAGTGGGGACCAGACGGAACGTATCGCCGGATACTGGGTGCAGTGGCAGCAGGGGCTGGCGGGAATGTGACAGGCGGTGCTACGCATTTCGTGCAAGCCGCGTCGGTGAACTATCTACAAGGCTTGGCCGCGTCGCAGGTTAAGCAGATTGCGGACACTTTAGGCGATGGCGCTGAAGCTGACGCGGCACGTGCTGCGATGCATGCTGTAGTGGGGTGCGCAGGCGCGGCAGCAAGTGGCGCGTCGTGTTCTGCGGGAGCGCTGGGGGCAGGTGCCAGCTCTGTATTGGCTGCCTTGATCGTGAGAGGAGAGGCCGACGATCTTGGCGCAGAGGAGAGGGAGACGTGGAGCAATCTGGTCGCAGGGCTGGTAGGAGGGCTGTCGTCCGCCTTGTCGCTGGATGCGAGCACTAGCGTGACTGCTGCGGTGACGGAGTTGTCGAACAATGCATTGACGCTTTCGGAGCTTAAGAAATTTGGCGCCGAAGCGTCCGCTTGTACTGCGCTGGGTACATGCGATGAAGTACGAGATAGCTTTCAAAAGTTAAGCATTAAAAATCAAGAGACGCTGGTCTCAGTGTGTGCATTGAGTCCAGAGACATGCAGGGAACAGTACGGCCATTATGTTGAACAAGTAACGGAATATCGCCAGGAACTTGATCGTCTGATGGGGATGGATTTGCCGGGTGATTTCAAAACGGACCTGGCCGTCTATCTTTATCAGAACAGCGAGGCTGTGTCAGCGACGCTTCACGTTGATATAGCTGAGCAGTTGGTGAAGCGTTTCGGGATCACGGAGGAACGTGCTACCCAGCTTGCTGCTGGAGCGGCAGCGATGGCGGGAGCCTTGAAAGGAATCAAGGTCCCGCCAACGGTTAAGCTGCCGGGGAATCAGACAGTAAAAGATTTTGAATACAGCCTAAATGGAATGCCCGCAGGTGAGCGCGTGGCGAAAATCAAGCTTACGGCTGCTAGTATTGCCGAGCAGGCGGGTTGGGTAAAAGATGGGAAATTAACGAGAATGAATGGTAGGGATGTTTATAAAGATGGTGCTGGCAATTTATTTGCGCTGGATACGCAACACGGGCGTTTCGAGTTGGTTGATGCTAAGTCGGGGCGTCATAAGGGTGAGTATGATTTTTCCTTTGAACAAAAAGCGGCGGCTGATCGTTCAGGTCAGCATGATTTAAAAATTAAATGAATATTAACTTTGGTTGGGTGGTAGGGAATAAATTAGAGGGCAGTAATGATGAGTGAATTTGTAAGATTGATTGAGTTCAATGGCGATGAAATTAGGAGAGGGGCTGTTTTTCGTGTTAGAGCAGTTTGGCCGTATGAAAGTGCGGTTGATTTTCTTGTTTTTGAAACTTCTGATTCGTCGAGTTCTTACGGGCTCATGGTGTCATCAGGAAGTAAGGCAGGATTGACGTTGGTGCATTTGCCTAAGGCTGCCGATTGTTTGACTAGCCCTGGTTTGAGCACTCAATGGGTTCGTAAAAATTGGAGCGATTGGATATATCCAGATTGCGCGTTGGGAGACGTTTTTATTTCAAATGGTTATGTGGCAGTCCCTGTGTTGGGTTGAGCAAATTTAATGGGTTTGCTAGGACTGTAGCTGTATGCGATTTGAGTAGGCTCAATTTTTATTGAGAGCAGCTGGAAGGTGTGATAGATAGGTAATTTTTAATTGTAATTATTCGATTGATCAGTGGCGGAAAGTCTTTTTAAAGGCCGATTTGATGGTTAAGGCTAAAAAGCTTGCAGGTCTTCGGCGTCGTGCTCTCTGGTCAGGAAACGTTTTAAGAACCAAAGGCTCGTGGCCTTACGAGGACTGGGTCGATTTTATGGTCTATCGGACGTTAAGCGATGAAAGGCCTTTCGGTTTCATTGAAACATCCGGATATAAATCTGGTTCGATACTTGTGCATCTGCCGAAAGAGGCCGCGCTGCCTAAAGAGGAGGGAGGGTTGAGCAGGAAATGGGTCGTAGATAATTGGAAGCAGTGGATTTACCCGGATTCGACTGTTGCTGATGTGGTTTTTTTTGAGCATTACGAGGCGAAGCCGTTTTGATCTCAGGCGAAAAATAACTCTCTCTAGAACGTCGTGGCGATTCGGATGGCCGCGACAGCATCTGGACGCAAACGAACGTCATGGCAGGCAACGTGCTGGCCTTGCAATCGGGCGGCGACACCTCGTTGCGAGGTGCAGTGGGCCAGGCGGACCAGATCCTGGCGTCGGTAGGCGGCAACCTGCTGCTGGAGAGCCTGCAAGACACCAGCACCTATAAATCCAAGCAAAGCAGCGCGGGAGTACGCGAAACGCTCTGCTATGGCTGCCCCGGCTCGGTGGCCTTCATCGTGGGTCGCGGCAAGATGAACAGCGACTACGCCTCGGTCACGCAGCAGACGGGGCTGAAGGCAGGTGACGGCGGTTTCCTGATCGACGTGGGGGGCAACACCACGCTGATCGGCAGCGTGATCT